>Ga0209697_10000049_pt1 | contig 167138 bp, 110 predicted proteins | sample AliMusrvi5mmetaG_FD_184115 | JGI IMG/M metagenome (GOLD analysis project Ga0209697, IMG submission 184115) | Freshwater lake bacterial and archeal communities from Alinen Mustajarvi, Finland, to study Microbial Dark Matter (Phase II) - Alinen... | ecosystem: Environmental > Aquatic >... | reverse complement strand
GGATTGAGGGACGAGGAGACGGGGAGATGGGGAGATGGGGACACAAGGAGATGGGGAGCGTTATTCCCCCTTTGAAGGGGGCTCGTGAGCTTGCGAACGAGGGGGATGTGCCCAGCCTGCAGTTGAAAACCATATGTTGATTTTGGAATTGAATTCTGTCTAACCCCTCGCCAATGGGGAATAGGCTTCCGCTTCGGACAAACCCGGTTTTCCAGATACTAATTATCATTTATCAACTTCTAACCCAGGAGGTATAAATTGAAACTCTTTAGTTTGTTCAGGTCCCGCAGGTCGGTGCCTTCAGAGAGTGCGGTGGTGGGGGCTGTGGGATGGTCTGGGATGGCGTATAACCAGGATGATCTGGTGGGGAAGAAAGGATACGCTGTATATGACCAGATGCAGAGGGATGCACACATTCAGGCATGTCTGAATATAAAGAAGCTGGCGGTGCTCTCCAGGGGATGGACAGTTATGCCTGCTTCTTTGAGTCCACAGGATATACGTATCGCAGATTTTGTTACGTATGCTTTGAACCGGATGGAGCGAAATATATTGGACATTCTTTGCAATGCACTGGATGCCATTGCCAAAGGTGTCTCTATCCAGGAGATGAACTACGAATTGCTGCCTGATGGTCCCTATACCGGATTTGTTGGTTTAAAATCGGTCAAGAGCAAAGACCCAGCCGAATTTACCTTCGAGACAGACAAGTTCCTCAATCTGACCGGGATAAAGTCGGGATTTGGAGATAAATACCTGAATATGTCTAAGTTTATAGTCTATACCTATATGCAGACATACGAATCTCCATACGGCAGGAGTGATCTTCGGGCAGCATACAAACACTATTTGAGCAAGGAAATACTGGGTCAGTTCCTCAATGTGTATCTGGAGAAATATGGATCTCCGACAATCAAAGCCAGCTTTGCCAGAGGAACACCCCGCGCAACACAGGATGAGTTGCTCAAAATCCTGGACAGGGTTCAGAAGCAGACAGCTATCGTGTTACCGGAGGATGTCAAGATCGAACTGATTGAGTCCCAGAGAGGAGGGGAGGCGGGATTCCTGCAGACACTTGAGTGGCATGACAAGCAGATAGCTAAGGCAATACTCGGGCAGACACTTATGACCGACGAGGGAATGCGTGTCGGTTCATTTGCTCTTGCCAAGGTCCATTTGGACATATTGCGGATGTGTCTGCTCAAGCTGAAAAGGGACCTGGAAGAAACAGTTATGCAGGAGCAGTTGATACGACGATTGGTGGATTACAACTTCGCTGGGGTATCGGCATATCCGATATTCAGTCTTGGTACTATGGATGACAGAGACTTTGCGTCCATCGCTGATGCCATAACCAAACTGGTCAATGGCAGCATAGTCAAACCTGACGAAGGCTGGATAAGGGAGTACCTTGGGATTCCGGTAGATGGACCTTCTCAGAATTGAGTAAAGAATCCGTTCGTCCTGAGCTTGTCGAAGGACGCGGACGCACAGATAGCTTACGCACCCTTCGACAAGCTCAGGGTGAACGGATTATTTTTTTCGTGGAATTGAGGTGTTCTATATGAGGATGGAAAGGAGAGTATTTGATGTCCATAAGTATCACAACTGCGGATGTTAAGCGCAAGGCGATGATTGTATCCACTGATACTTCACACGATTCCGACATTACAGCATTGATTGCCGAAATGCAGCCGGCTGTTGAAAGGGAGATAAATCCCGTTTGTCTATCAGACACTGCCGATGCCGGTCTGCAGGCGCTGTTGAAGCTGGGGATATTGGAGATCATAACCGGGGAGTTTCTGGAGCAGTTGATGCGTGAATCCGGAGCAGGGGAGACATTTGCGGCAGCCGGGATTACTATCGGGTCAGCTTTGAGAATTGGACCTGATCTTGTCCTGCAGGGAAAGGCCAGGCTGCTGCCTTATCTATCGGCGTCCTTTGATTCTGCTCAGAGCAATACGGTTGATGTTGAACCAGTATTCAGTAGTGAGGAGGGAGTCTGGTGAGTCTTTGGAGCAGGCTGCATGATGCTATTGAAAGAGAAGGAGAAACGTTTACCCTGGCCGGGACTCAATACCGGGGGATGATACAGATGCTTGAGAGTAGCAAGATGAGGCTTTACCTGGACGACGTGGAGATCGCCGGACTTTCCAGACCAGTCCTGCTTCTGACTGTAGCATCAGATGTCCCATTGACAGCTGGAGCCGCCATAACCCGCGACTCCCGCAGTTTCACCATCCAGCGCATCTACATCCACAGACTGCGCAACAACCAATGCATCAAAACCGCAGTGCTGGGATAGTGGCTTTGGATGGGAAATGCTTGCTTATACACCATTAAATCTCAAAAACGGAGGTAATTGAATTGCCGGAGATTGTTGAGAGAATTGCGAAACTGTTTGAAGCCGGGGATTATCCGGACAAGGGGATCAGTGTTACAGAGGCTGATCTGGACAGACTGGCTGCGGGGTTCCATGAAGCCCCGGTAAAGGTTGAGCACCAGGACACACCTTTTGATGGAGCGATAGGTGTTCTCAAAAGGATTTGGAGGCAGGGGAAGGACCTGATGGGTTATATTGGTTTTTCCCCTCAAGCCTGGGCATTCATCGACCGGGCAGGGGCCCGCAGGCTTTCGATTGCCCTTGCTAAAGATATCAGCGAGATCAGAGAGGTTTCCCTGGTCAGGTCACCCAGAGTAGCCGGGGCCCAGGTTTTTGATGACCGTGTTGATCTGGATGGTGCATTATCTGATGCTCCGATCAATGATGAACGTGAAGTCGCTCAAATGGCGCTGGATGTAGACAGGCTGCAGAAAGAGAACACTCGTTTGGAGATGGAACTCCGAATAAAGGAGGTAGACACAGCCATAGAGCGCTTTAAGAGAGCAGGTAAAGTGATCCCGTCTGTGGAGGAGATTGCAAGGGCAATACTTGTTCATGGACAAACAAAAAGTGTCAGCTTCGGTGGAGAAACACTGAGTCCTGCTGAACTATTTTGCAAATACTTGGACAATATGCCTGCATTGATCAGTTACAGCGAACAAGCTGAGGCCCGGGAAAACACAGAACCTCTCTCCCCGGAACAGATTCAGCTCTTCAAAAAACTGGGCCTGGATCCAAATACAGCCAGGCAGTTCGTTTGACGAAAGAGACTTCAGAAAGGGAAAGGATGAGTTATGAATTATGAAAAAGGAAGGGACAGCCTTCTGATTTCTGAATTCAGACTTCCTAAAAAACCGCCAGGCAGACAGTTATTCTATCCTGCGGGAACTTTGGTTTACACAAAGTTAACAAGTCAGCACCCAATAGTTCCCGCAGCACGCCAGGCAGACAGTTAGCAGCATTCTGACTCCTGTCTCCTGACTCCTCACAAAAAATCAACAGGCAGACAGTGCCAGCATTCTGACTACTGACTTCTGTCTTCTGTCTTCTCAAAAAAGAAAGGATAAAAAACCATGGCCTACGCCGCATACACTGTTGCACGTGATACAAAGAAAGCTCAGGGGAAGCTTATATCCTTGAAAATGGCTGTTGTGAAGATAGCGAAAGGGACATTTGTCTGTTCCGATGCATCTGCCGGTTATGCAACCCATACCCCGACTGCATCCCGGCCTTTTCTGGGAGTTGCCTATGAGACCATCGACAATTCTGCTGGCTCAGCCGGGGATAAGAGCCTGCGGGTAGAGACATCCGGCGTGCACGCTTTTATCAGCGTTGGAGCGGACCAGACATGGGTAGGCAAAGAGGTCTACTGGGACAATAGCGCTACTGGTAATAATGCCACAGTCGCCATTACCGACCCCGGTACCGGTCCTAAGGTAGGCCGTGTAGCCGAAGTAGTCTCAGCTACCGAAGTAAGAGTCCGTATAGACGGATACGCATTCAATGTAGACGCCCAGGCAAGCTAACCCGGAAGGGATAGGCTTCAGACGTCAGACTTCATCAAGTGAAAGTATGAGTTATGAATTATGAATGATGAAAAGGGAAGGAATTAGCTTCTGGATTCTGACTCCTGACTTCTGACTTCTTCCCCAACTCTCAACTAAAAAACTGGAGGATTAGAAAATGCCTTTAACTAGATCGGATATGCCAAATTTGCTTTTGCCTGGTATTAAGGCTTTGTTCTTTGAGACTTTAGGCGGTCTGAATTATGGTTCAGACTGGGAACGGCTCGCTATGCTTGTGGAGTCGGGTAAAGATCAGGAGAAGTATGCCTGGCTGGGGTCGGTACCCAAGATGAGGGAGTTCGTTGGAGAAAGGCAGATCAATGCAATGATCGAGAGCAGCTACTCGATAGTCAATAAGACCTGGGAATCCACCCTGGGAATTGACAGGGCTGCTATTGAGGACGATCAGTACGGACAGATAAGAATCCGCGTGCAGTCACTGGCCCAGGAAGCCAGAAGGCATGTAGAGGAACTGGTTTTTGGCTTGCTGGCATCCGGGTTCAGCAGCACATGCTTTGATGGCCAGTATTTCTTCGACACCGACCATGTGACAGTAGGAGCTGAATATCAGGTTGCTCAGTCGAACAAGGGAACTGCTGCGCTGAGTTCTGCGGCTCTGCAGGCAGCGATAACTGCTATGGCCAAGTTCAAGGATGATCGGGGGCGGCCGATGGGGATCAGTGCCGATACTCTTGCAGTTCCTCCGGACCTGGAATGGACAGCAAGGGAGATCCTGGAGTCCGTCTATTGGCCCGATTCAACCGGTACCACTGCTTATCAGAAGATGCCGAATAATGTGCTTAAGGGTAGGCTGGAACTGGTGGTGTCTCCGTATCTTGCAGACACCAATGACTGGTTCGTGCTCTGCACCAGGGGGATCATCAAACCCCTCATATTACAGCGCCGAACTCCAGTTGAGTTCGAAAGTCTCGATGGCAACACTGAGAGCGGATTCATGAGAGACCAGTTTCTGTATGGAGTAAGGTCCCGCTACAATGCCGGTTTTGGTATGTGGCAGTTTGCATACGGATCTCAGGTGTAGTTGCAAGGCTGTTGAATCGCGGATGACGCGGAATAGCACAGAAAACGCAAAAAGGGGTGGATTGAAATACGTAGGGGCGACCCTCTGCGGTCGCCCGGAATCTATGAACCACTATCCCGTTCACCCTGAGCAAGTCGAAGGGTGTTTCACTCAAGTCCTGTTTGCACTTCGACAGGAAAGACGAACGCTTTGTGCATATCCGCGTCCTTCGACTGGCTCAGGACGAACGGGGAAAATTTTTGCTATCAACTATCAACTATCAACTTTCAACTTTCAACTCTCAACTAAAGCACATAGGGGCGACCTCTGCGGTCGACCGCAAACTACGAACCACTATCCCGTTCACCCTGAGCAAGTCGAAGGGTGTTTCACTCAAGTCTTCGGCAAGAAGAACGAACGGTTTGTGCATATCCGCGTCCTTCAACCGGCTCAGGACGAACGGGGAAAATGTCACTATCAACTTTCAACTATCAACTATCAACTATCAACTTACAACTTTACACTTACAACTCTCAACTAAAAAACCGGAGGTTTTCAATGCTTGGAACTATGCTCAGGGAAAAGGCTGTCTGTGCGGACCTTACTACTTCGTGGGGCACTAATGAGGCAGCCAATACAGTGAAACGGCTGGATATACAAAGGCCGAATGCACCGGTCAGCGAGTATATGCTGACCATTGTCAACCCTTCCGCGCAGACCGATCTGACTGTCAGACTGTTTGCTGCGGAACCTGCTCTAGGTGGAGATGTCAGACTTAGCCTGATTCGGACAATATCAGTGCCAAAGTCTACCAGTAGTACATCACCCTGGGCTGCATCCACTGCATATGCGCTGAATGATTCCCGCAGACCATTGAATGTTGTGAATGGACACAAATACAAAGTTACTACTGCAGGCACATCCGGGGCATCTCAGGCAGTATGGCCTGTTGCGTCCGGTGCAACAGTTGCGGATGGTACCGTGGTCTGGACTGAAGATGGTCTGGATCTTGCGTGTACGCATGCAATATCGGTCTATCTGCACGGAGTATTCAATGGCTCGGATATGGTAGTTTTACTCTCTAACGATACCGGGGTGGCATTAACAGCATTTGATGCATTTGTCAGGCTGAGAGAGGTGATGTAATGATATACCAGATCGGATTTAGTCTGACTACTTCATCCAGAGAAGATGTGTTTGCTTTACTGGAACATGCATCCGGATGCCTTGCAGCTTCAAGGCCGGAGGACCGGCTCCCAAACGTCACTGCCAATCGAGATGGAACATACACCATCTCTGCAGACATCCGGACTGAGGAGAATGCAGTAAGGGATGAACTCTATACAAGAGTGCAACAAATGATTTCCAGTGCAGCCCCTTTGATTTCGGGATATTTGAACAAACACGATTGCGGACACGATGAGGGCTTACCCTGTTCAGAATTGGTTGGCATTGTATGGGGGGAGAACTAGTATGGGAGTCAGGATTCCGGTCTCATTACCAATGAAAGGACCGAGTCTTCCTGAGAGCCTAATAGCTGACTCGGCTCTGTGGTTAAACGTTATATCTTGCTCCACACCTGCATTCTCATATCCAGCTTCAGGACAAGTAGTAGACTTGTCGACTTATGCCAACCACGGAATGAGCTATCAGACGCTGATTGGTCCGAATGGACTGATATTCGATAATGTCGATGATCGGATATCTTTTGGGACAAATATACTGAATCCGAGGCTTGCCGGTGCCAGAGGATTGAGTGCAGCGATGTTGGTGCGTCCTCTTGGATTGGCCTCCGGTGCAGGGCGCAATCAGCTGTTCGGGTTCAATCTTAATGGATCTCTGTCCTGCATATCTGCCTGGTTTACAGATTCAGGGAGAGTTACATTCGGAGGCAGGAGTCAAGCAGCCGATGCATTTCAATACTACACTACACCTAACGTAGTAGCTGCAGATGGAGTTGATGTTTTCATGTGCGGAGTGATCGATTTTTCAGTCGATATACTGAGAATCTGGGTAGGGGAGAGGTTGGTGGCTGACCAAGTGATGAGCTTTGGTTCCGATACTTACCAACCTGGAGTCTCAACTCTGACGGATACTATTGGAGCTACCGCATCCGGTACGTATCCACTAAATGGGATCATCAAAGCATTCACCCTGTTCAGAAAACCCCTGGATGCCGGAGAAATCTCCGAAGTCCGGGAGCTGATGATGAACTGAATAATCCGCTTTATTTACGAAGCTTCGCTTATGCTTGGCAGTAGACGCAAAAGCTGAGTCAATGATGAATAATGCGGGATAGCAGACTGGGGGAACAGCTCCTTGAGATGAAAATCACCTCATCCTAAAGGAAACGACGTCATCCTGACGGAAACCACGTCATCCTGAACTTGATTCAGGATCGACTTCGACGAAAGACAGAGAAAGGAATCTCATGATGAACGAGATTGACCATGATGCCGTGGTACTTTTACGGGCAGAGATAGAGTCTATAAAGGCAAAACTCAACGGCAATGTGCCTGAACGGTGTGTGCGTGTTGATGCTGCGCTGCAGGACATACGTTCAGACATAGGAGCTATCCAGGGAACTCTGCAGTGGATGTGGAGGACTCTGGCTGCAGCCGCAATTTCAGTAATGGCAGCTCTGATATCCAGCAGGATCAGATAGAGGCGTTAGGAAGGGAGAAGGGAAAGTTTGAGTTATGAATTATGAAAAATGGGATGATGGGCTTCTGAGTCCTGATTCTATTATTCTGGATTCTAACTTCTGACTTCTAAATTTGGAGGAACATGAATTGATCAAAGGAATTTCGATAACGGACTGGACCATGCTGGTCCTTACTCTATTCAGTATGTTGATGGCCTATTTGAGAGGATTGCAAAGATTGCATCCGGAGGCTAGAAAATGGCTTTCTGATATCGGAGAACCGCTCATCAAAGAATTAGCCAAAGAAGCAGGGAATATGGCGGACTTAACTCCGGAACAACGCAGAATCCAGGTTGTGGAATTAGTGCGCAAGTCTGCTTACACTGCAACAGGAATTGAGATGCCTGCCAGTATTGCCAACTACCTTGTTGAGCACGTTTACCAGAGTATTAAAGGGAGAATAGCGCAATGAAAGTTGCATTGGATGCCGGACACGGAGGAGGAACCGGGGCATGCGGAGGTGGCTTTGTTGAAGACAAACTCAATCTGGAAATGGTTATTAGGATAGGACACTACCTGCGGCTTTCAGGCGTCACTACTTGCCTGACACGTAATAAGGATGAGTTAATTCCGATATCAGCCAGAGCGAGTATAGCTATGCGCGAAAAGTGTGATATGTTGATTTCCGTCCACTTCAACGCGGGTCCTTCAGAGGCTAGAGGTTCGGAGTGCTTTGTTGTTGCCGGGGATGAGCGCAGCGCATCTGTTGCAGGACGTATTATGCACCAGTTAGCACTTCTGGGATTATCCTTGCGAGGGGTTAAGGCAGACAACCAGGGGGCACATTCCAGACTGGGAATACTGCGAGGTACCTATAGGCACATGCCTGCTGTGCTGGTGGAACCTGCCTTTCTGACAAACTCTCAGGACGCAGAATTGTTACATGACCGTCTATTCAGGGACCGTCTGGCGAAGGCAATAGCTGGCGGAATACTGGCACTCCAGATTGTATAGTTTTGCATGAGTCCCGTTGATATTCCAAACTGACAGAATGGGGCTATGTGCCTGCACCAATCTATTGCAAGACACATAGCCCCTAAATAACTGTCAGATTGCTAATGATTGACATGCCATATCTAAGAAGTTATGATGACTAAAACTGCATTTGATGAGTCGTAAACCGCCACAACTGATTCGGAGGTAACGTATGTCAGTATTCAGGGTGTCCACCTTATTACTTATGGTCATTGTCTGTAGTTGTCTGCTTATGAATTCCTGTCAGGGAGACGGACTCAAGATTGGAGTGTTCCCTGTCAGGCAATCTGCCGGAATGGGTAGTGTTCGGACTCCTGATAAATTCCTCCTCTCCCTCACCCAGGCACTTCAGAAAGAACTGGAAAAGGCCCAGGTGGGTGATGTAGTGATGCTTGCGTGGCCGGAACAGTTATCAAATACCGCCCAGCCGACTTTTGAGACTCTGGTTAATCGAGGCAAAGAAAAGGGATGCAACGGTGTCCTGGCTTTGCAGCTTTCAGCCAGGACGTTTACTAAAAAGGATATCAAAGTCCCGATAGTTGGAAATGTTTCGACAGCTGAAGCTGCCTTTGGCGTTACAGGAGGTATGATTGATGTAGCCAGCTCAGCGGCTGTGGTGCCAATTAAAACGGAGTCGAAAAAGACTGCTAAACCATACCGGGGTCGTGATCCCAATACAGTCCTTGCAGCCAGTTATGGGAATAACGACTTCGATGACTCTCCACTCGCAGATGCGGCAAATGATTGCATACGCCAGATTGTCTCCGCAGTGAAAAGTGGTTCCGGAAACCTGACACCCGGATTAATCACTATTTCTCCAAGAGTGAATACGCCTGCAGGTGCTGGATTTAGTCAGGATGAATTCCAAATGTCTATGAGTACTGGATATGACAAACGAGGTACCGTATCGGTAGTCAATCGAGGGAAGCAGACCCAGACATTTGTCATTGTCCCAAAGGATGTACCGGAGGGATTGGTGGTCGGACTTATGGGTAGTGGCTCTATAGATGGGCCGTGCACATTAGCTCCCGGGGAGTGGAAAGATATCCGCCTCGTAGCAAATGCTCCGGTACCCGTCGATGTCAAATCTGTCAGCCTGGCGTTATATGCCGCAAGTGGAAAAACACCTTCTACCGAAGGTACTCCTGCCGATACTGCAACCATGAATATCCAATGGGAAGTTAACACCAATAAAACAGACTTTGTTGTATTAGGTCAGGATCCGGTAACACTTGCTTACACCTGCCAAATCGTGAACAAGACTGACAGTTATATCCGGGGTATGACCGTCAAATTGCAATACGGTCAGCAGAATATGGCTTGGATCACTCCTAATCTGGATAATGCAAGCATTCCGGGTAATGGATCAATCACATTTAATGTTATCCCTTGCCTGTATTTCGGCATGCGTGAATTGGACCTTACACTTGAGAGCCATTTGAACAATGCTCTGGTCAAATGGCCCCTTCACTTTGTTGTTCCGGATGGAAAATCTGTCTACCTTGGAATGGGCCATACCAGTGAGAGTTCATCCTCAAGTGCAAGCGGTTGTGTAAACAAAGGTGAACTGGAATTTGAAACCAACTGGAAAGGGCAAACCCGTGAGGAATGGCAGCGTACAGCTTACTTCCCACAGGGAGAAGACAAGTCCGAGAATTTCAAGTGGTCACTGCGGTTGAGTAAGTGGTGGTACTGGGTACTCACTCATATAAATACCAAGGAAGAAATGGACGATTGGCACAGAAGAGACAACGAACGTGACAGGGCGGCTGATGTTCGTGGAGCTACGATCCGACCTAATGTAAGTGCACGCCTGGCGAACATGGATACAGACTGTTTTACTCACCCTATGACATCATATGCAAGGGACTGCAGGGGATTTGTCTTCTACACTACCCCGCCTAACAGTAATACGCGTGTCTATTTTGTGCGTGAAACACCTGTAATGGGTAAAGATTCACGATTGGATCCAGCTTTGCTCAGCGATAAGGATCATAATGCTCGATGGCCTTATATACGCACTCGCTGGGATACATCTCAGGCTTTTGTGGTCTGGGAAGATTCTGCGCAGGGCAAAGGCAGTGACCTGGCATTTCGGGGAAGCGGTCGGATGATGCAGGACTGGTCTCCTGTTCAATACCTTACAAACCACGGTAAAGGAGTAGACGATCCCGTTGTGCATGCAAATGAGCAGGGAGTGGTTGTCGTTGTCTGGAACGATCTTAGAGATGGCACAGGGCAAATCTACCTCAGGATTAGCAAAGATAGTGGTAAAACATTTGGACCTGAGGTTGCTATAACGCGTTCTCAGGGAGAGTCACACGCATGGCCTCAGATCGACTTTGTTTCTGATGGAGGATTTGCGCTTATATATGTTTCTAAGACCGGCACTCAGGCCCAGATAGTCAGTCGTCGTCTGGATAAAGATGGTAAGACACGCGGTGAGACTGCCGTGCTCTCCAACAAGAATGTTGTATGTGGAGAACCTCAGGTTGTTTGCGACGCATCAGGAACAGTCTATTCAGTATGGCGTGAAGGTGATGGCGATGCAAGTGAGATATGGTTCTCCCGTTGTCCATCAGTCGGAGGAAAATGGACCGCTCCAAAACAACTGACAAACGATAAGGTCTATTCCGAGTATCCACTTATCTGGGTTAACAGCAAGACACTATTCGCAAGTTACCACACCGATGTTGATGGAGTTACTGATTTAAAGTATGTAATGGGCAGCCATGATGGTGGAGATACTTGGGGAGAGCGATTGGCAAATGCCTCAATGGAGGCTGATGCAGGCGGACGTGCATTCGTGGAGATAAACTTCGCTCTTCAGAATCCTCGCTCTACCTATCACCCTTATACTACCACTGTATTTATAAACGGAGTACAGATAGGCAAGCTGGAGAACATTATCCCTGAAGGCACATACATATGGGAAGTCCCAGCGGGGGTTGCAAACTGCAGCGCTCAGGGTACAGAATACAACAATATTAATATCAAGTTTGCTGGTGTTAATGGAGCCCATTATATTCTTGCCACTAACTGTCGACTGGTAGTTCAACGGCGTTACACCCAGCTTCCGGTTGTAGCTGGCAGCCAGATAGAAGCTGATGAACTGGCAAAGAAGAGCGGAGTGTCTCTGAATCATTCTGCACCGGATTTAGCATTGGCCGCAAATGCTATAACCAGCCTACCGGTCACTCTTCAGCCTGGTAAGAGCCTGGAGCTTCCTTTGAGTGTGTACAACCTTGGTGAAGCAACTGCGAATGAAGTAAAAGTATGTTTGTTTGCTGCCGATCCGCGCAACCCGATCCTTGATCTCAAATCACTCAATGTAGTAGATGTTGGGACAGTCAATCCCGGTGAGATGAAACCAGTCAGTATATCATTTAGGTATGATCCGGCAAATATTCCAAGGGTCTATGCAGCGGTATACAGCAAGGAAAAGGACTTCAATGATTCAGATAACACCTGGGGATTCTCTTTTACAAAAGGTGAATCTGACCAAATATCTCCACTATTCGGTACGGACATACCAAACGTGTTACAGGCTCCTGATCTTGTGAGTCTTGTCTCTATCCCCAATGTTCCCGGGCTGCTAGATCTTGTGTCACTTCCAGGATTAGACAAGCTGCTCGGAAAGACCGATTTCCACATACCTGGTATCAAACAGTTCACAGACCCACTGTCCGGAGTCCTGAAAGGTAAAAAGATCGAAGGCCTCGATCTGAATACTCTTTTCAATAAGTAACTGAGTGCGTGTAATTGAGATCGAGGCCCTCAACCAGCAAAATGGGGCATTGCATCTTCTGGATTTCATGAAGATGCAAAGCCCCGGGACCTGCTGGCAAGTATTGCTTATACCCTCTCCAGGGGAAAAATCGAGAGCGTGAATGCATCTACACAGTTAATCGTGACAAAATCGGGCTAGTCATTTCCCTGCGTGGAAAATAATAGTAATACCTTATCTAATATATACCTTTGAAGTGTTAACATTATGTAGAATGGTGAGTCTATATATTTGATAGTAGGGTTTAGGACGAGGTGTGTGGACGTTATTACTGCAATACCGGGGACAACGGATGAGGAGCTGGTTAACCGCTGTCGTTGCGGTGATGTGGATGCGTTCAGCTTGCTTCACTCGCGGTATGAGCAAAAGCTATTCCGGTATGCATATTTGATGTCCGGATCCCGCGAGGATTCGTGCGATATTGTACAAGATACCTTTATCAAGGCATATAAGGCCATTGGGCGTTTTCGAGGTGATTCCTCGATTATTACGTGGTTGATGCGGATATGTACTAACTTGTGCCGGACTCACGCCAGATCGAAAATGTTTAAGGCATTAAAGCTTTCAGAGATAGCGGTATTTCGAGATTTCAAGATGGCAGAGGAACAATTGAATCCGGTGATAAGCGTTGAGAAGCGTTTAGAAGCAGATTCAATAAGGGATTTACTCCTGAAATTGCCGGCACACCAACGTGAACTTTTAGTTCTCTATGAATATGAAGAGCTTAGTACAGACGAGATAGCCCGGTTGCAGAATACTTCACCGGGATCAGTAAGGGTCAGGCTATTTCGAGCACGGCAGCACCTGAAAGAGATTGCTCTGAAAACTCTAGCGCATATGTAACTGAGTTTTGTCCTGTTTGCAAATGTGATTTGTGCAAGACTGAATTACAAATGCACTGGGGGAAGGTAATGAAGATGTCAGATAAAAAGCAATGTCAGTCGATTGTCCCCTTGCTTTGGGATTATGAATCCGGCAGACTGAATGGAGCTGAGCTTCAAAAGGTAACTGCTCATCTGCAGGAATGTGCCAGCTGTCGCGAACAAGCAGCTCAGTTTGGCACTGTTGCAGGAATGGTTGCAGAGGACCGCAATCAGCCAGTGCCGGATTTTCAATCTACATGGTCACACATCGAGAAGAGTATAGCGCCGTCCCCCAGGTTGCATTTCCGACCCAGGTTAGCGGCACTTTGGGCATCTTCACTCCTTGTCCTCCTCTTAGCCGTGTTGGGGCTGCAGACTATGTACTTCCCACAGCGAAAAACTGAGATGAGCAATGCTCCTGACTCCAGGAGATGGAGTATCGAGGCCAATATAACGAAGGAACAACTCGATACCATTACAAAACCACGTCCCGCGAAAATTGATGGTACACATAAAACAATCCGGAATACACCGCAAATAAAGCGGATCAGGCCTCGCAGGTCAATCCCCCTCTATTCGCTGGTGGCTAAATGCAACAAAACAGAGGAAACGCCTGTTGTGAAATCTAATGTAACACCGGAACCTGAATCCGAAAGGTATGCGCGGGTTGTGGCCTGGGGTACCAACCCGGATGGTACACAATACCAGTCAGCCTGCACTGTATATGAAGATCCGGAAACTGGGGAGCGGCGTGTAGAGACTACCGATAGGTCTGGATCCGAAGCTGAATCATCCCTTTTAATGGTGAGTATGACAGCTCCGCAGAATTCAGAGGTAATGAGATGAAAATCACACTAACAAAATGCTTAATATGGTGTCTGGTTGCTTGCACCGTCCTCCTGGTAGGAGGACCGGCAGGTTCACAAGTCGCCACAACGAGTAATACTCCTGCAGACAAACCTGCTAGTCCTCCTCCGGCAGCTTATGCTACCACACCAATTACAATTGGACAGGTAGTAGCTGCGCTAGAGTCGGATTTAACAAAATTGGAATCGGCTTTAAGAGTCAAATTAGAAACGCTGGAATCGGTTCAACAGAGCTTCAACGCAGGTCTGGTAACAGCAATCAACCTCACTCAAGCTAAAGAGGAAGCTGCACAGGCTAACTCTGCTGTCGTTGAAGCCCAGACCAGGCTGCAAATGGCCAAAAGGCTGCTTTTACTGACTCGACCAGTGGATGTCTATTTCAAAGACACCAGTTTAGTCCAGGCGGTGGAGTCGCTTTCCAAGGCAAGTGGTTTGAAGATTACTTCCGCACCGGTTCCTGTAGTTACACCCACACTCCCCGGATCAGCGCAGCCCGATCAGAGTCCAGCCAGACTCTCCGTTAATGCGCAGGGTGTTCCATTATCTGCTGTTTTGGAGACAGTTGCCCAAACCTGGGGGCTGTTGATTGCACCGGATGGCAATGATGCGGTTGTGCTGAAGCCATTGCCGGTACTTCAAGTAAATGGTCAACCCAGGCCCGTGGCACTACCAAATTATACCTGGAGCGACGAGTGGGGGATTCCTCCCACTTATTCAGGAACAGGTTTTGGCTGGAATCCTATGTCAGCCAATAAAGGATTTAGCATGTGGCCGTCAGGAGGACCTTTTGGTCAGACAGCGATGCCTCAGCCTGGTGTGATGCCGGGTGGGGGTGATACCAGTCCGAAAGGCAATTCAGCTACAACGAAACTTCCTATGCCTGGAGTTTCGCAGGGGAATACACCAATCGGCTCCATGAATATCCCTAAACTAGATTCCGGGGCATTTGGTCCGGTTATGCCATTCCCGTATGGGATCCCGAGTCAGGGTACTCCAGTCGCTATGTCAATGGCTATGGCCAGAGATCGGCTCGATCGTCTCATTTTAGTAGTAGCGGATCCAGTTTCCGGAATGGGCTCCACTGGTTATTGGCTCACACCATATGAACTAAAATCCGACACGGGAGAGATCAAGCGGATAGGATCCAGTAAATTTCATCCGAACAGTGGGATTGCACAGAAAAGGGCCGAGGTTATGAACGGTTCTTCTGCGCAGGTTACAGTTATGGTGTATCTGAAGAACGCTGTGGCTGACTCGGTTGTCTGGAATCTTACCCACAGGAAAGGTACCTTGCCGATTGGAGTTCGGGTTCAGCCTGACGTCAAGAAGAATGCAGTAAGCATCACAGGTGCGCCACTTGATGTCTATACTGCTACCCAAACCATTGAGCGCCTTGATAAGGATAATGCTAAACGCATTCCCGTCCAAAAGAAGGTAAAACCATGAAAAGCATTGTATCCATTAGTGTTTTGATTTCGATGATTAAATCAACCGTGACGGTTATTTTCACCAATGCGAAAGAGAAGGCGGTAGTAAGATGAAAAGGAAAGGTTTAAAACTACTATTGGTAGTCGGACTACTGATGTCCTGGGCCACTGCTGCAATGTGCGCGGAAACCTATGATCCAAATGCCGGCAGCGCTGCTTCTGAGAAACCTGCATCCGGGGATTTACTTTCATCAGATGCACGTCTCTCTGTTAAAGCAACATATTCAGGCAAAAAGGTGCCTGTCAGAGATGTAGTTGACGCATTGACGACGGCAAGCAGCGTTACACTGCGTGCAGGAACAAACACCAAGGACTGGGAAGTCAGAGACCGCAAGATAAATATCTTCGCCAAAGAGACTCCCCTGTATGAGGTGATGAATTCGATTTCCAGAGTCACAGGATTCAAATGGTCTGTTGAAGGTACAGAAGACAAACCGGTATACAGGCTTATATGGGATATGAAATCGAGGCTTGCAGTGGCTGCGTTGCGGGATTCAATACATCAGGCTGATGAGCAGGCAGCTGCAGATCTTCGCAAGCAGGGTTTGGACTCCATTCAGAATCTGGATGGTCTATCTGCAGATGATCTGGCAAAACTCAGGGTAGACAACCCTTACCTCTTTTGGATGGCAGCATCAGGAATGTCGAAATCACTCAACGGCTTCATCAACAACACGCCTGGATTAGCGCAGACACTGCTTTCCGGCGATACCAAGACTATCAGTGGATCCAGCTTGAGTGCAGCAGGACAAAAAGGACTCACAGACCTGATTGGATCAAGCAACAAACTTATGGCCAAGTTCGGGGGCAAGAATGCAAATGAAGCAGAGACTCCCGGAAATCTTGCAGATGCAACTATTACAGTGAACCCCACGTTTCCCGGAGGCGGTGCCAATTTTGGTGGACGCGGCGCGGCTAATTTTATGCGAAACAATATGCTTGGAAGCATTGTAGTTCACTCACCAAATACTTTTGCAGTTATCCCCCTGTTCAATCCCAACAGCCAAATGGCAAAGGGTGCCGGCAAAATACTCATTGAGACCGACCTGTTGAACCGTCCGATGCAGGATGTTATGAAAGAGTTGGGGCCGGAGATGATGAAGCAGATGCAGCAGAACTTCCCGGTTGGTGCTGGTGCCACAACCGCTGCCACAACTACTGATGCTCAGGGAAATGTCATTGAACTGACAGACCCGGTTCTGGATGCTAAGATCAAAGCAAAACTGGATGGTCGTACGCTTCCTGATGTCCAGGAGCAGTTGGCTGCAGCAGCGGGGATAGCCATAGTTTCAGACAACTATGGTGGGAGGCCAATGTTTGGCCCACCTGGTGGACCAATGGGTGGAGCTCCCGGAGCAGCTAATGCAGCCGCAGGCGCTCAAGAGACAACACTTCGGAAAGCACTGGACAGTACGGCTCAGAGATATCAGTACCAGTGGGGGAAAACCAGTAAACCAATAGAGTTCCAGGATAAAGAATGGTATGACAAAATACCGTTATTGATACCGGATGAGCTTATTGATAATTGGAAAAAGGTCCTGACGACTACAAAGACTCTTGGAATGACAGAGCTGGCTCAAATGGCTGCCCTGACTAATGAGCAGTTCATGGCTAACATAACATCTGACGATATGCTGGGTAAGTTGAACCTGCAGTGGAGTATTATGCAGAACAAAGATATCCTGCAGCTCTTTGGGTCTCTCAACAAATCACAGGCATCTGCAGCGTTTACAAGTGCAGGATTCAATGTCAGAACGCTTGGAGATGATATACAACCACTTGTCAAAAAGGTTACGGGACAAAATCCTGCACTGGCAGACCAGAACGCTCCCCTCACCCTCAAAGCAGCAGTCAGCACTAAAGATGGCCCCGCTCCGATGGTAGTTGTTACAATTACAAACGGAACTGAGACTACAACACCGGCAACGTGGCGCATAATGCTGCCCAAATATGATCCCTCAGCCCCAAACAATCCAGGATTTGGCCCTCAGGGCTTCGGCCCCCCAGCCGCGGCTCCTCAAGCAAAACCTGCCGGAAAATGATTACGCTCCCCGTGTGCGATTTGTATGTCGCACACGGGAAAGTCGGTTTCTAATCTTCATCACACTTGATAGAAAGAGAAGATGAATGCCTCGACAACGCAGTTTGGCAAACCTGTTCACATTACTTGCAATTGCAGGAGCGCTCATTTGTCTGGTCACTCCGGCAATATCTGCGGACAGGTTGCTCTATCAGACCGGTTATGACCGTGCACTGTGGGTAGAGAACCTGGACGGGACAAACAAGCAGAAAATCACTGTACTTCCGGATTGGGTCTCGGGTTCGAGTGTTGGGTCAGAGTTCTCACCGAGTAATAAGGCAATAGCTTTCTGGGAGATAGAAGGCTCAAAAGCTGCCGTCGTAAACCTGGTCGGGCCAACCAACCTCTGGGTGATTGACTGCTTTGAGGGTGTTGACTTTAGCAACTTGGGTGGTGGTTTCGGCTTGTGCCTGGGATGGAATAATAAACAGGACAAACTCTATATTGCCCGCTCACTTGATAACAGTGAGGATGGCGGGATTTTTCTTTTGCGCCCCGGATCGAAGAAACCCGAGCGGTTCCTGAGCGGTGATACGACGCGTGGATCCGCGATGCTTATGTCATCCTCGGCGGATGGGTCGAAACTCATTGTCAACGGAGGTTATTGGGCAGATATCCTCGATACTCACACTCACAAGAGACTATATTCTACCGGCTTGCAGGATAACTATGTGGATATCGTGTTAACGATTGAGGATCACGCCATAATTACGTTTCCATCCGGACCAGGGGACGCGGATTCCCTTTCACTGAAGCCGCTGTTGGTCAACTTGAAAACAGGAAAAAGGCGGAAGTGGCCATATAGAATCGACCCGACAGGTGCAATCTGCCAATACCGGTCCAGTGACAACACTCTCGTAATGGATTTTGGCCCAAAGATGGCAGATCTCAACTTGACGACAGGAAGGGTTAAGTTCTACAAGATCAACCCACTGGAAACCATCGGTATAGCAGGTCATTTCAAGGTCGTCACCAGGCGCGACACCCCTTTTGCAAAAACATTTCCTCTCTGGATCAAAGACCTGTCCACTGGAACCAGCCGACTGGTTGCCAAAGACGCATATTACACTCATATCTGGAAAGAACCATAACTGGATTGAGGAGGATATTTTGTTGATCGTCTAACCCTCAAGTTCGCTATACACCTGAACGCATCATAGAGAAGAGCTCATCAAGGTGGATGATAGGAATGTCCTTGGTTTTAGGATTGGTTCCCAAATGACGGAGCGTCTCAAATCCATCTTTATCGGGTAATTCTGTATCGAATGTTATTATATCAGGATGCTCGGATTCTGCTTTTTCAAGAGCCTCTTTGGCGTTTGTAGCTGTTGCAACAACATAGCCTGCACGCTCAAGGTTAACCTGTATAAGCCGCACGATATGTTTCTCCTCGCCGATTAATAGGAAGATCTTAGGGGTATTGAATTTTGGTCTGTCTTCATTTTCCATATCGTTTTTACCCTGCGGGAACGCTGGTTTGCACTGTATATCATATTCGCACAAACAAAGTTCCCGCAGCTACCTTTCAGGTGATTCTACCCCTCAGTTTCCTGCTTCCTTACCACTTCCAGCACAGTGTCAAATGCCAGTTCGAGTTCTTCCATGCTGCAGTGGTCCTGGACGAAGTGGGAGGTGCAGTAGAGCATTCCGCCGTCCCGATAACGACCCAATACTCTCTTTATATCTGCTACCAGGGCGTCTAGTTTGCCGAAACCTATGGTTGTTTGGATGTCCAGGCCGCCCATTATGCTGAACTTGTCCCGGTACTGGTCGAACAGATCATAGCTCATGCCTGCGCTCTCCTGCCAGGGGTGAACTATATCAAAACCCAACTCCGCTATGCCATCTACCACGCTGCTCACATTTCCGTCGCTGTGCAGGCTCACATACCCACCGCGTGCTTTTACTGCATCGATGATAATCTTGTGGTAGGGAACAATAAGGCGTTTCCAGACCCGTGGATTGAACATTAGGTCGTGCTGACCGCCCCAGTCGTCGGAGATGTGGATCATATCGACTCCGATATCCAGGCAGTTATTTGCGAACTGAATCGTCCACTCTGCCTGTCGTCTATAAACTTCCTGCAACTGATCTTCATATTCTGCAATAAAAGCCAGGTGGTTCTCTATACCGTACGGACCATTATGGCACTCAAAGAATCCGGGAGTCTGAGCATATACCCATCGACCGCGCAGCTCTTTGTGGTGTGCAATATCTGCGCGCAGGCCATCATAACTGCTCGATACATTAGGGTCGGTCATAGGGACATCCAGCAGTGAACCGGGTTCTGTGTCCATCGTCCAGGCCTTAAAGTAGGCAGACATATCCTCATCGGTGTAGTTTCCGGGTCCTCCGAACAGATGGGCGAAATCGAACTCATAAATATCCTCAAATGCCGCAACCGATCCCCACTTCTGTGTGATCTGTTCACTGAGGTTTGCCACCACCCAACCATAAATCGGTACCCGATCCGGTCGCTGGTGATTGATTACAGCTAATACACGTTCTCGTGATGTCATTGTTAGTCCTCACTAAATATTGTTATGCTGTCCTGGTATTTTGCAGTATGTCCATCAAGAATCTCAAAGAATGAATAATACCAACCGGCATATCGGCGCAACTCAAAAATGCCCCAATGCTAACGATTTCCTTCTACCATTATTTCCACCGCCTCCATAACCAGGGTTTTTCCGGGTATCGACGTATTCATCAGAGTAATCCCTAACTCGTTATCTCCTTTGAATGGTGGGCACTTGGATAAATCTATTTCAAACCTGAGATTAGCCGGCCAAGTAAACGGCACACTGTGGTCGAATGGATTCCCCTTTGGCACCGGTAGTGAGTTCTTGCCCAGTTCCTCATCAAAAACCTCGCCGTTGGGCTGGTATTGTGTTTTTATTGCACGTACGGGTATGGATTTGTCGTTCAGATCGATCTTAAATGCATCCACGGCATTCGCATCATAAATCCTGAACCGGAGGATTCCCTTCAGTTTTTCACCTTTTCTACCGTCAGCCATTCGGAATGTGAAAGCCTGGCGTTTTCCCACTGTGTCAGTTCCGAATGAGAGGCTCTGGGCATTGAAGCGTTTGGTCGGTCCCACTCCTCCGCTGTGGTCTTTCCAAATTGGCAGATAGATATAGTGACGGGGACCTTGCACTGAGAGTTTTGGATTAGAGAGAATCGTTGTCATCTGCTTATAAAACGACAGTTCCTCCGCATCCCACATATACATATTGAAACAGGAACCGCCGTCAGCTCCCCATGTGAAGAAATTGTGTGCCAGTGCGCGCACACGGTCGAGTGTCCTCATTGCTATTGCACGATGGTTGTCTTTGCCTTCATAGAGGTTGTTGTCATCGTACATCCTTCCGAAGCTGTATTTGGATGTTACCGTTGGATAGACCAGACATCCGGTTCCTTCAGCTGCCTGCACATACTCATCAGTGCGGATGTTGGGGTCATTGAACAGGAAGTCCATTGGTGATACATAGTCCGCATACCCGTCTTTCATCCATGTCGGGATATCACAGCCCATATCCAAGTTCTCTTCCATTGTCACTGCAATCCGGTGTCCGAGTATCATTCTGTCAACGCCCTTTATATGGGCAACTTCATCCAGCATTTTCCGCACATCACAGACGAAACCAGTCATCGAAGCCATATACTCTCTCTGTCTGCCGGCAGGAAAATGCCTGCACCAGCGCATCCAGTCCAGCTCTATGCCGTCAATGTCATAGTTCATTGCAAGCTCACGGAGGATTGCCAGCCGGTGGGCCTGCACCTCCGGGACAGAGTAGTTCAGTGTAGCATCCTTCCTACCATCCGGCCACGTGTTACACCATTCCGGATGGTCCATAATAAACTTCCCGAACAGCTCTACATCTGAAGAAGGCATCCATTCTTCCCCGTGGTGGGCGTCACTCATCCGCATCCCAGCCAGCACCAGAGCTCCTCCACGATGACCCTCTTCACAGGCGAGTCGAAGGGTATCCGTGCATTGTCCGGACAGCTCCATAATGGTCTGATACCGCTTGCTCCCCTTCCTCAGCTCATCAGGCAATCGGGCTCCGATTATCTCGCCAGTGGGAGTGTTGATAGTCTCCACCACATCTGGAAGTGCTATGTCTGAGATCAACACATCGGCTCCGGAAGAGATCATCAACCGGTACCGCTCCCGCATCCAAACCTGTGCATTCCCCGGGGGAGCATAGTAGTCGTAGTCGTTGCAGTCAATATTCTGTATGAAATGCCTGCCAGCCATACGGCTTACCGGTTTAGTTGTTCCCTCTGCCATCACGATCGGAGGCATGCAAAGTAAACATATCACGAGAATTACTGGAGCATAATAAATTAAACCCATATCAACCTGCCAGTTTCTAGCCTTTCATAAATCTACCATTGATCTCTTTTAGCCACTCCGGGTTCACATGCCATATTGGCTGTTCGGGACCGCAGTAGGTGGTTGGCATGAATCCCCAGTAATCATGTTTGATCGCATGGTCTGCCATTAAATCGAACAATGCCAATCCCTGCGGCATTTCGTCAAACCTGGAACCCAGCGGTGGATAGAACCAGCCTCCTTCGTCCAACACCATTGGTATACCTCTTTTGGCAGCTTCTTTGGCATTGTCTGCAAAGCCCGTCTCTACCATCTGTTGTACAATTGGCCAGAACTCATCATAATGCTCCAGCATCCAGCGGTCCCACTCCTCATTTTTGAGGTTTTCATACAGCCAATCGAATGGTCTCCAGAACTCTCTTACATTCTGAGCAGGCTTCTCGAATACAGCGTATGGTACAATATCGTCCTTGAGTAATCTGCGAAGCAGCGGCAGCGCCTTCGGGTTGGCGGGATCGAAATCCGGATGCCATACGGTCTGTGCCATAATACCCTCAAAATACATAGCAGCGCCGGCATACATGTGGTTGTCGAAGACCTGAGTGTTGTCAGGGATGATACTCAGGTCAATACTGGAGTGGTCAGCGCTGATCAAGATGTCAGGATGCAGATTCCTCAGGAAAGCTATTGCCTCAGCATGGCATATCTTTCCGGCGTCACCTGCAGGGAACTCGCTGTGTTCGATCTCGTTGTGCGGTTCGACAAACGCGATGTTCTTGTCCAGTCCTCTATCTTTCAGGATGTTGAGCAGCCTGTCGTGCTGGTGCGCCATTTTGATCAGACGCAGCTCCAGCGGTATAGCGAAAACTTCATCCCTGATCCGACGGTCAACCACATGCCAGGAGCTGTCCTGGTATTCCCAGCTGGTCAATATTACATAAATGCCATAGTCTCTGGCAAGCTCCATCATCCGTATGACACGCCTCAGAACATCAAACCGTGCACCTCCGCGAGCATTGACAGTGCGCAGGTTCGAGCTGTAGCCATCAATCCACGGCCCGAACTCCATCTCTCCCCGTGGGTTGCCGTCTAGGTCAAAACACCAGTTCAACCCGGCATCCACCCGTATACAGTTGAATCCCCGGGCTTTTGTTTCAGCCATAGCAGCTTCAAGGTCGCCATACGGCTCATCCGACAAGCTGGATGATATCCAGGCCCATATCCACGAACATATAGCCAGCTTGTCAGGCAAATGCCCAGGTATTCCGAGTTTTGTTTTGTCCAATTCAAGCCTCCGATAAAGTGTCTATCCTATTAATGCATCCAATTCCTACAGATAATACCTGTCTTCTTCCATCATAGTCGCAGGTTGCTTGCTTCCCCATTTGGGGCAACCAGTCTTATCAAATGGCAAGTAGACATCTTCATGGTGGGTATGCAGATATTTCTGGCCTGCTTCCATAAGTTTACTATTTCCTGAGTTAATGAGCATCTTTGCGATATACAGGCTGTCGATATGCATTGCGGTAATAATTGTCTCCTCCGAGCCTTCGATTCCCTGGTTGATGAAAAACCTGTATGCTCCCTTTACAACAGGGAGATTCCTTTCTTCAAGGCATTTGAGTAGAAATTCATTGCCTTCCGGAGTGTTCAGTTCCATAATTGTTTTAGCAGCGATTCCAGTATCCGGTTGTTCGCAGCCACACTCGAAATCGTTATGGGGAACATTCCATCCTCTGGTTATTGCCGATATGAGCGGTTTTATAGCTCTTTCGTCTCCAAGAGATACCAGTGAATATGAAATAGCATATGCACTTGGAGAATATGTGTTTGTAAGGTAGGGGATTATGTGTGGGTATGCACGTTTGTCTTTATATGTACCGAGCGCCGCAGCAGCGTATAGTCCAATCCCAGGCTTGCATTCATCAGCCATTTTGATCAATATAGCATATGCACGTTTGTCTTTTAATCGTGCCAATGACAGCATAGCTGCAGCTCGGACGTTAGTATCCTTATCTTTCAATGCCGATAGAAGGTAGTCTGCTGTTTTGGGGTCCCCGAGTTCTCCCAATGCACGTGCTGCTTCGCCTCTTACGAGACCCTCATCGTCTTTCAATGCTTTGCAGATTTGTGGTGTAGCCTTTTTTACTTTAAAGTGCGCAAGAGCAGATATTGCCATCTCTTTTGTGTTCCATTCGCTGCTCTTCAGGCATTTCATTAATGCAGGGACAGCTTTAGGATCGGCGATCTGCTCCAGTGCAGCAATATAGAAGAACTTGGATAACTCTCTCGTCTTCTTAGAATTGAGCAATTCAATGACAGGGGTAAGAGCTTCGTGAGATTTCAAGTCCCCAAGGGAAGAAGTTGCATAATTGCGGACCTCCTCATCCGGATCTTTCAGTGCTTTTAGTAAAATTGGAATGACGCTGCGGTCTTCAAATCTCCCCAGACCATCGGCTGCATTTTGTCTCACGCTAGCGGACTTGTCCGACAATGCAGCTTTCAATACACCCATACATTCCGGGTCTTGAAGGTCTTTGAGTATACCGGATGCCTCTATACGTCTCTGGGGATTTGTGCTCTTCATCATAATCAAAGCCAGTTTTTTTGCACCTGGATATTCGATTATCCCGGGCATATACTCGTTCCCATGCTTCCAGGCATACAGCAGATATGGATCAGAGCGCCCGTCTGTGAATCTACACAAAATTGAAGCAGCTTCAGATGCCACGCGCTTATTTTTGTGTTTAATGAGCTGAACAGCAAGATCAAAAACCTCGGGGTCGGTGCCGGCTGGAATCAACCCCATTGCATCCATTTGTTTTTGCTCATCATTGCTGGCAATCATTGTATTGAAGAGCGCACTGTCCAGTTTCTCAGGTCTATTAGTCTTGTGTTCGGGTTCATGCCGGGGATCAAATCTATTCAGGATTTCCTTGATCCTGGTGACTACCTTTGGATCGGTATCACTGAGAGCATCTTTTAATGGGACAATAGCATCTCTATTTCTCAGGTGCCACAATGCTTCCGCTGCAGCTATTCTTATCTTGGGGTCTGCGTCTTTGAGCATAGGCAAGACATCAGTAATCGCGGATGAATCCACGCTCCAGAACTCAACTTCAACAGCCCAGCGTTCAATTTGCTTAGGACTGGCCAATCGTTTCACCATGGATTGTACATCCGCATAGACCGGTAACTGGTGCATAAAAGGTAATACTGCTATAACTGCCATAAAACAAATCTTGTGTATATTGACGCGCATTATACCTCTCCTCATGATTTAAGTTCTTACTAGACCGCTATCTCAGTTCTGATGTTCCTGTCTATTTGGTGCTGAACTCCATTTTAGCTCCGGCAAAGTGATTTAATTCCGGTAGCGTTACTCTCACCCAGCCATCTGAAATCACTGCTGTTGCCGGGGTAGTATTGTCAGGCGTTAATGTTGTGACATGCACGTCTGTTGCTCCCAATGGAGCCTTCATTTTGAATACGATGTCTTTCGCTGGCGTCACTTTGTCCAATTCAGGGTCGATGTTGTAGTTTACAAGGTCAGCAAACAATGTTGATCCTGCTGCACTCTTCCAACAAAATATACCGACTGTTGAAGCCACATCGCGGGCGTCGAGGAAAGATGACCTGCCGACCAGTTCAGTCATCTGTTTGAGCAGCAATGGACGCTGTCTCTCAGTCAGATAGTATGCAATGTCTATGCTGTCGGGTGTCCAGATAATCATTCCTTTACCCAGGCGTTTTTCGAATACCCGGCACTTGTCTCCAATCGTGATGGACGGAGCACCTGCATTGCCAGCAGTTGAATCACTGCCGAACGACCTGACATCGGTTGCGTTTGAAACGATTGTATATGTTCTGGCAGAATACCCGGCTTCGGAGATACCCGGCGATACACTCACATCCTGTCCGATCAATGAGTTCAGCAGTCCTGTTTTGCGTCTGGCGAAGCAGCCTTCTACTCCATATCTCAATCCGACTGGACCGGTCATAACCAACCTGCCTCCGGACCTTACCCACTTTTCGAGCACAGGCAGCGAACCGTTGTCCAGGCACTCCACATTCGGCAGAATCAGCACCTTGAGAGAATCGATAATCTGGGATTTGAGTTTCCAGTCTGTCACCACACGATATGGAATGTGGGCATCGATCATAGCGGTTGCAAAACCCCAGTGGGCGAATGGGTGGGGCTGGTAGTCGTGGTTCATCGCATGCCCGCCGGGAACGCAGAACGCGAGTTGATTGTCGGGTGAATAGACTATGCCGACATCGGCAATCATCGTGCGTCGTCCGAACTGCTTCTCAGCATTTACCAGGAACGAATTCCACCACGTTACGCTTTCATCGGTCCCGGGGAAATCTGTGCTGGTCCTGTATTTGAAGAAAGTAGAGTTAGCGAATGCTTCAGCCATTAGTACCTTTGCCAATTCGGGTTTACCCTGATATTTTGCATATGCTCCATTCAAATAGTACCAGACTGTCTGGTAAGGGCCTTTCTGGAACTCCAAGCCTGCCCGATAGATTACTGCATTCTTTCCCAGCGGAGGGATTGTGATCCCGCGTGAACCGGTCGCTGTGTGCCAGCCGGGAGTAGTTTCCGTGCTTACCATATCCAGGTAATCATCCCGCACCCAGCCATGTGAGAATGCCGGGCTGTCGTTACCTGCTATCAGGAAATCTGGCCTGCCTGCTTTTCTTGCTTCAGCTTTGATTGCTGTATAAAAGTTTTTCAAAGCTTGCTGTCCGGACTGCTGCTTGGAGACTTTATATGCGCACCAGATCGGGTCATCCAGCCAGCGGTTGTCCTGGCACCATTTGGGATCGAGGATATTGCCCGGATCTTTTGCTCCGAACTCTGCTGCCTTGCGTTTTAAGTAGTCACGCACCGAGAAAGTTGCGGGATCAGACACACCCATAGAAGCCAGTTGGCTTTTGGTGAAGCGTTTAGCCAGGAAGATTTTAAACCTATACTCAGACCATGCTCCGAATCCGTTGAAGATAGGAGGCATACCGAAGCTGTCGAATGGACTATAATTGTCGCACCAGAGGCCATCCACTCCGTGTTTCAGGGGGCTTCGGACCATTACCTTTGCATAGTCAGTCCAGAAAGGCGCCGCTGAGTCCTTATGGAAGTTGAGCATCCGGGCATACAATTTTTCGCCGACTTTATGCCCGGAAAGAGAGAGCATGTCTGTTTGGTCCAGAACTCTACTGTAAAGGCCATCTACCGGAGTTTTCGGCTGCCCGGTAACAGGGTCGTTCTCTACCAACTGGTCAAGATCGGCAACCACGTCACCATTAATATCCTTTGCACATACTGCTTCATAGACACGTGCACTGAATGGGTACTGCTGATTTGGAATGTAACCTACTGCTTTTCGGCCATCCGGATATGTTGGAACAGGAAAGCCCAGAGCCTTGGTTGTGAAAAGTGGACGGGCAAAATCTTCGTCGTTTACAGCATTGTGAAGTCCCAACCAGCGCACGACATTCCCACCATCTGTCCCGTCGCTGTTCCAGAACCAAGCTGAACGCTGCATCCTGCTGACCCATGCATTGCTCTCATCACCGGAGCCCCCCTGCATCCAGCGCAGGCGCATCAGGTTGGTGTCGCTGGACTGGCCAAGGAAAGATCCATCCGGGTTCTGAGTGAATCCAGCAGCAGTAACAAAGCAACTGCCGAAGGTTTCCATCCATGTTATATAATGCATCCCAAGCTGCTTAACTTCCCGGTATGGCAATCCCAGCTCAATCGCACTCATCCGCTGAAAGAAAGGTCCAGCTGCAGGGTCCATTTCATAGTTCCCCATAACCATCCGGGCATGCAGTCTGTCAGCATCTTTCGCAGTGAACGAACTGTCTTCATCACCAACAAATATCGGATAATTCTGCCACCAGTATGCTTCAGCTCCTGATACACTCGCACTAGATATGAATGCCAGGCACAAACCCAGCAATATAATCCTCATCATCCCATTCATCAACCACGCCTCCGCAACCAGCCGCATCACCTGTCCGAAATCTCTAGGTGTTGTTTCGGCAACTGCAGGCTACTTTCCTTGTTGGGAAGCTTGTGGTAGTCATAGATGAGAACTTTGGTACATTGAGAATGGATTATATATCGATTATGTAACTGTGATGATTTGCGACTTTGCACTATTTTATTTGATATGTATACTATGATTGTCGCAACGAAGTGTATCGCATTTTACAAGCATTGTAAAAGTAAAATCATGGCATTTGGGTTGCCTCAAAGTGAACAAAAGTTTAATAATGCGTAAGGAGATAGGAATGAGTTTACGGTTGTTCAGGCAATTATTAGTCTTTGTGGTGTGGGTCATTATCATGGTAGTCGTAAGATACCACGTGGCTCATAACACCAACCGCATTGTCTCACGCGCCCCTTCGCATCCGGATGTTTTTATGACTCCGCACCGGATAGCCGGTGGCAGTGTCCTGTTCTCAACTACAACCAGATATTTTGGTGATGGACAGGGAACTGTGGATTACTTCAATGGCTATATAGAGCTTACTTACAATAACAAACTCTATCTGCATAAAGTAGGAGGGCTTGAGGATGGGGTCGAGTTCTGGTGGGCAAGCTTTGCAAATTCGTTCACGCTGGATTCTACTCACCGGGTCTACTATTATATGAAATCATTGTCCGGTCCCGGATTCAAAGGTATTCCATCGCTGAAGCCCCCGGTCCTGATACAGAGATGTGATATCTGGAAAGGTAAATCCAGCACTCTTACACAAATTGACCGCGCACCTTTTATGATCATTCCGGGTGGTACAAATGGGTCAACGGTTCTTCTTGCAGGAGGAGACAACCATGACTACTCCTGGGTCGCTATCGCAAAACAATCCCAAAAACCACGTATCATCTGGGAATCTAACAAAAGAAGTATTCCGCAGTTTATGCGCTGGTGCAAAGAGACCAACAGCTTCTATTTTTGTGCCGCGTTAAGCACCTTTGTAGAAGGAAAAGGCACTTTTGACAAGACATTCCTGTATGCAGTAGATAGCACATCGGGTAAGATAAGAAAGCTGGCAACAATTCTCGGCGGCTTTGATATCGGCGAAATCTCCAATGATGGCAAAACTTACTATTATGTGGGTTATCAAGCAAATATATGGAGTTATTCGCTGGTGACTCACAAGACCAGTCAGGTTGTCGATGTCTCACAGCTTGGTTGCAACCCTTTAGGTATCAGGCTATCAGCAGATGGAAGATACCTTGCAGAACAAATAACAACTCCGGAACACGCTACAGGTGTACTTTTCGTCGATCTGAAAACAGGCAAATGGGCAAACAGGACCAAATATGGATATGTGAGATATCTCGACTGGCACCCAACAAAACCTCTGGCTTTATGTCTGGTGCAGGGTAGGGAAAGGTTCGTGCCGAGAGAAATTGATGTTGCAAAACTGTTTTAGGAACAGGGGCTGGATATGTGGTCAGATATCCGATTTCAGCATTCTGAGAATGTTTATAGCAGAGTGGTTGTTGGTGTATAAATTGTCTTCAGCGCATCATCCATGTTTTGGTGCAAAAGAATAATTCTATGGAGCTTGGTTATGTGCAGAACCTGATCAAGTGTAGGCGTGCATCCAACCAGATTTACTGTTCCACCATCAGGAACAAGACAGTTCAATGCGTAGACAAGGACACCAAAACCACTGCTATCCATATACTTGACATTGCACATATCGATCACAAGATGTTTCTCTGACCCATCCAGAAAACTCGTTAGTGCATATTTGAACTGGGTTGCCGTATACGCGTCTATTTCTCCGTATGCACGTAATATCTTGTGCCCCTGCAACCTTGCGATTTTATGACTAAATCTTGATTCTTCAATACTACTATCCATAATTACACTCATGCCTGTGGGTTGAACATAAAGTATGAATTCTGTCCTAAAATATATACCCTGAATACTACCAGCTAAATATTTCTGTGCAGAAAAAGTATATGAGGTTTGTGTGTGGCTTTGATAGTAGGATTACGCTGCTTAGAATGCTAACACTTGAAGCTGAATCAGAAGGATTGTTACTATTCGCGAGAACTGGAGGAATAAGTTTCGGCAGTTCTGTTTTACTCGACTGCCGAAACAAGAAACAACAACTGGTTATAGTGTCATCACTGCGGGAACTTGCATGTGTTCGCAAGAATTTCTCTTGCAAGCTGGTTTTTCCGCAGCATGTGATTACAACGAATTATATCCCGTTATGCCCCCACGGGTCGCCATCGGATTCCATCCTGCTGGCCTGCTGCCACTTCACGTGACCATCCCAGTAGGCGTAGTTAGCGCCATTGCTGTGGAGACGTGTGGCCATAAACGTATTTGCGGTGTCTATGCAGGTACTGGCTGTGCCGCAAGCAGTTGTTCTGCAAGCCGGGCAGTAGTGAGTGTAGAAGTTGCCTTCCATTAACATAATGATTTCTGTCGGGCGGGTGAACTCAGCAATACTCTTGCCGGCAGTTTGGCCTTCCGGCAGGACATGCCCCATGATTAACCCATAATACGCACCTATATTGTACTTCGGCCAGTTGTTGGCAGCTGTTTTGCCGGATGGGCAGAAGTAAATCTGACGGTTCTTTACATAAGGTTCTACTTTCTCAATCCAGATCTCACGGTTGTTGGCGCCCAGGGTATCATCATATACAAGAGGTGGTTTTTCGTCATAATCCTGAGCATACATGATTAGACCATTAGAGAGCTGCTTCTCGTTTGAAGCACAACTTGATTGCCTTGCTTTTTCCCTGGCTTTTGCAAAAACCGGGAAGAGGATTGCTGCGAGTATAGCTATGATAGCTATAACAACAAGCAATTCAATTAGTGTGAAACCAAATCTACGTCCTTTTACCATTTGTATTGCGCCTCCTTTTAGGTTATGGACCAGCTTTACTAATATGTGACTACCAATGCAGGACAAAGGCTGTCATAAGATTGTATTTTTGCTGGCTTACTGATTGGATTGTATCCCCGATTTCTCAATAAGTCAAGAGCAGATCAGGGTTTCTGACTTTTACCTGTGGGATTACTCACAAAGACCAGTTTGTTCCCTTTCATAACGATTGATCCCAGATATGTGCAGTTGGCAGGTTTGATGACAGAAGAAACATCCCTCGCAGGGTTGCCGTATAGGTCTGTGACAATCTCTTTTCCGGACGCATTGGTTGTGCATCTGCCTCCTGATTGGAAATAGGAGTCGCTATATGCATATTTTAAGAATACGAGAGATCCATTGTGTTTTTGGAGGTCACCTACTTCTCTCGTCCTTAAATCCAGAACATAGCTCCCACCTGCATCATAGAAACGTATAAAAGGTCCTAATCCGTGTTTTGCTACATACCAATAGACACCAACCTTTTCGTTTTTCAACTGATTAGGTAAGGGCCAATCCTGTGACATGCCGGAGTTGTATGTTATCCTGATTCCTCGTTGTCCCCCGGAAAACCATGCACCTGGTAGATCATGATAATATGTGGGCTTGCTCAATCCGGATGGCAACATAAAAGAACACATAGCAGTGTTTGTACCAGAAGGCACCATATAGAGTGATGTTGAACTCTTTGGTGGAAGAGGTGCAGGTGACATCAGTCCGGACAAAGAACGACTGATGAAGATAGATAACAGGACTATAATACAAATACCGATGATAGTAATGCCGATGCATCCAGCGAGTACAATCTGCCACCACTTCCAGCCGGATTTAGGTTCTTCATAAACAGGCATGTGCCGTATCTCCTTTTACTACAAGTTTCTTGTATCAGGCCATACTGCACCCGGATTCTATGCATAGAGAGTAGTTAAATTAATTGTCCATTGTCAATTATCAATTATAAATTGCCCTTCTGTTCATACACCCTGACATAATCTATTAGGTATTTTTGAGGAAGTATAGAATCATCAACCGGTCCACCCCAACCACCGAGTGCCAGGTTCAATAGAATGAAATGAGGTTTTCTGAACGGATTGTCTTCTCCTTTGCCAGCAGGATCAATTGCGAATGTGTGATATTTGGTTGAGTCAAGGAAGAAGTCGATTCTGTCCGGGTACCATTCAATCGCATATACATGGAAGTCAGCATATGGTTTTGGGTATTCGAAATTGTTTCCATTGGATTGGTGCTTGCCGTCTACTGCATAGTGTGACGTCACATATATCCTGTTGGATTCCTTGCCAAGGTTCTCCATTATGTCTATCTCGCCGCAGCCAGGCCAGCCGATTGTGGATATGTTGCTGCCAAGGGTCCATATAGCAGGCCATGTTCCATTGCCGTGCGGCAGCTTGGCTCTTACTTCGATTCGCCCATATGTAACGGAGTATTTACCCTGAGTAGTTATATCTCCCGAAGTATACTCACCATATTCACGACTCGTCTGCCAATCAGTGGAACTTGCATTATACCGAGGATTTTTCGTGCGTTCTTTGCGTGCTTCAATGGTCAGTACTCCCCCGCCTACCCGGACATTTTCTTTCCGGGCATTGGTGTAGTACTGCAGTTCCTCATTCCTCAGAAACCCTTCCTCAAAGCTCCATTTTTTATTATCAGGCATACCTTTGTAATTAAACTCATCGAACCAGACCAGCTTCCATTTGGTCATATCAGTGAAGGATTTCGTCTTTGCCTGGGCTGATGCGGCAGCGAGTATTAGAAGTAACAGTATAGCAAGCGGCTTCATATGGGCACCTCTATTGCAGACTAGTTGGTAGTATTATACATCAAGATTGGCTTTGAAGTGTTCCGATTTCCCAACTGGTAACAGTTCAGTGTTAATGTGTAATATGGTAAAATCCGTTCGTCCTGAGTAGCGCGAAGCGCATATCGAAGGATGGACGGAAATTTACTCATCTAGACTGAACTCTTACCCCAACTGGTATTCCATTAGTCTCCCTGAGTATACAAGTGAGATAGAATGTATACACCAGCAGGAGTATTCCAAAACCAATTATGCTCAGGTAGGCTGCTTTGGGGTAGACTACTGCTCCTTGGACAGTTATGGTGCTGGATGAAAAGTGGTCCATTATCAGGCCTGCTATGCTGGTGAAGATCGCCATCGCAATGTAGCAGGAACCATTGGACAGGCCAATGGCGGTGCCGATTGTTTCCGGTGGGTTTAATTCTTTCATCAGGGTGCCGGTCATTACTGAACCCAGGCTCATAAATCCCAGCAGGCAATAGCTGACCATTACCCACATATAATTCCAATCATAATTTACGCAGCACATCAGAAGTATTCCACCAATGACCATAGCTCCGGATGAGAGCAAAACCACTGGTTTTCGCTTGTGACCCAGAGCGCGGGAGAGGATTCCGCTTACCAGTAAACCAATAATAGCTACAAACATCATAATGCAGGGAAACGTTGCAGCAGCTGCAGATGACAGGTGATATATATCGTGCAGCATCTTCTTACCGAGTGTTGCCTGAAAGAAGAAATAGACTGAGAAGTTGATAGCGCTTATCAGTATCACCGGATGAGAGCAGCGGTTGCGGAGGACTGTCCCTATTGAACTAAGCCCTTGCACTTTCTTGCTCCCCTGCCTCAGAATGTGTGTCCGGATAAGCATTGGCACTGTTATTATGAATGCCAGCAGTGTCAACCCTGCTATTGCCAGCAGAGTTTCACGCCATCCATATTTATCAGATACAACTGCAAAAGGCAGCGTGCCGACCAGTCCACCGGAATAGGCAATGCTGATAGTGACTCCGAGTACAATCGGGAACATCCGGGTGGAGAAGAGCACATCCAGACTCTTAACCACACATGCATAAACAAGACTTGCCCCCAAAGCCACCAGCACCCGGGCAGTGTATAACAAAGGCAGCGAGTGGGCCGTCGGAAACATAAATGAACCCACGCACAACACAGCCCCGCCTGTCAGCATTACAGTCAATACACCGACACGGTCTATCCAGGCCCCTGCAACGAATTGCATGCCTCCATAAATATAGAAAAATACCACGCTGAGCGCAGTAATAGCGCTTGCAGAAGCATGGAATGCAACCTGCAGCTCATCAAAAATAGTTCCCGGAATCGCCACCCTCTGCATGTAAGAGTAAAAATAAACCGCAGTAATCCCGGCCATAATCCCAATAGACATAACCTTACCGGGAAAGGTGGTTGTCGCTTTAGCTGTTGTATTCATATTAAGTGTGTTGTCTTTCAATTACATTCCAAGAGACCATGAATATCCCCCACCAATTCCCCCTTGGAGAAGGGGGTTAGGGGGATTGATTCCCTTCACAATTCCCCCTTTTGAAGGGGGTTAGGGGGGATGTGAATCTAGCTTATTGGTCTAGGTCTGTGCAGCCAGTCACATCCCTCTCGTTCGCAAGCTCACGAGCCCCCTTCAAAAGGGGGAATTAGCTGAATGCATCCCCAATATGTATCAAGCTACTCCTCGGGAGCAGTATTCTGTCTCCTGACTCCTACCCCCCAAACATCCCATTGATCGTATCCGATGTCCAGTTTGCCAGTTGTCTGCCGCCTTCCGGGCCTACCAGGGTGCTGGCTGCATTGGCACCGTAACTGCTGCCGGCGATAGTCCGTTCACTGGGCAGGTAACTGGAAGGTCCTGCGAGTTGCACAATGAACGTCTGTACTGCTTTGCTGTGAGCTTTGATCTGGGTGCCGAAATCAAGATAGTATTCAAACTGATTGAAGCCCATCGCAATATCCCCAATGCGCAAAGCATGTACTTCAATGGGAATTGTTAGTTCTTTCTGTTCGAGTGCATAGCGGTCAGCAACACCTTCATTCCATTTCATCAGCCGGTATTGTGCCGTGATCTGTGCATGCCACTCCTTGGGTTGATATTTTTCCGGATTAGCTCTGTATTCTGCAATCAGCTGCTGGTACGCTTCGCGTGATCGGCCTGCTTCCGCATCAGCTCCATCGACATCCTGCTGAGTAAGCAAGCGTCGTGGAAGGTCTATAATCTCTGCCACATGCTTGAAAACTGGCTGCCAGTCGATCTCTTTTTCTATGTATGGCAATATGCCGGTCACAGAATCGGATATGCGCATTGCCAGGTCCTGCCTGTGGGTTCGGCCCATAAGCTTCCACATTCTCTGCTCCGCAGCCTTATTTAGCAGCAAGTGGGGAGACTGATCACCCGCAGCGCTTGCCTGTGAAAGTATGTAGATATCCGGCCCAAGCCGTTTCCGCAGCTCTATTCGCACATCATTCCAGTAGTCTGCACTGAGAACGTAAAGACCTTCATCATCCTGAGAGGGGCAGGGGATATTGATTACCAGACCGGTCAGTTTGTGCTGAGTGTCCCAGGTATATAAAACGTTAACGCTGTGGTCTTCGTACCCTTCGATATGGCTGAATTCCGGATCGTCAACGTTACCGTACATTTGTGACTTTCCGCTATAATAGCTGACCATGCGGTTGTGTCCAACCACAGCATGACCGAACCCATACCCTATACCACCTGGCCTGCGGGTGTTCCACGCCTGTTCAATTGCTTTTGCAATACGCGCCGAAACCCATTTCACATAGTCTTCGGGATCTATTACGTCTCGTTCCATCTCTACCAGAACCGGAATACTGCTTTTATCAGGATTTGCTGTTAGAGATTCTTCAGTTGTGTATACGTCTGGTGCGGTGTGAGTATGTGTAGCGTTCAGTATGATATTTTCCGGCTTTATCTCCGGCAGTAGTTGTGTGGCAAGATTGCGCACAGTTTCACGCAATCCTTCAGAAATAGCCACCAGGTCACAGCTGACCATTATAACTCCGCCGGAATCGCTCTCATCGGATTCCAAAGCCAGAATATTCGCGGTAACAGGATCAAGCACACCTTCAGATACCCTTACAGGAAACTGCCCGCACACAAAAACCGGCTGCTCCGGAATGATTTCGCAAGATGACCAACCAATTTTAAATGACATTGTAAGCCTCGCTTCTTTCTGATCACTGGAAGATAAACCATCTGGTTTTTTAGAATTAGGATGACCAATAGGACATACAGGACTCGTGCCCCAAGGCTAAACATGTCCTATAAGTCACCCGAGCTATATCCGTTCGTCCTGAGCTTGTCGAAGGACGTAAGTAAACTGCTCATCCTTTGACAGGATCAGGACGAACGGAACCTGTTCTCATTTGATCTATGCAGTTACCTCTGCAATCATCCTCTGCAGCACCGGGGTTCCTTTTCGCATTGCTTCTTCCGGTGTGTAGTCATTGCCTTCATATTCCAGGTTTATGTAACCGTTGTATCCGTGTTGATGCATGGCAGCCAGGCAGCCTCTTGTGTCGATAATACCTTCACCTATGAGGGCTCCCTGATAATATGTACCGTCTACGGCTTGTATCCCGGAGTCTGCAGGTGACCAGTCCTTGAAATGGACATGGGCTACGTGTTCCCAGGAGTTGAGGTAAGCATCCACAGAGTTCTCTCCCTGGAAGATCACGTTCCCGTTGTCATAGGTAACTGCAAAACCCGGGACTTCACGGATTGCTATATTCATATCTGCAGATGTACCGAACAGGCTCCACTTACCCGGAAAGTGTTCGCTGGTAACTGTGAGTCCAAGTGTTTTGCCTATCTCGACCAGCTTGTTCAAGCCTTCATAGGTTCGTGCGCGGGTTTCTTCCTTTGGTACATCCGGAACACCGGGCATAACAACCATTATCTTGTCCGGTCCGAGTGTCACTGCCTTTTCCATTTCAATCTTTGCAGCAACAAGCCCGTTAGCACGCACTGCAGCATCGGGGTTTTGCATGTCTACATTAAAGAATGTGTAGCAGATATTCTTCAGCCCGAAGTCATCGGTTATCCGGCGGATGTCAGCAGCACTTATCCCATAGTCAGTAATCCAGTCAATTGCCTCGATATCGAGTTCCTTGCAAAACTTGCAAAGCACCTCCACATCCGGTTTTTTGCCCCATTCTCCACTGGCCATCGTATATGTCATCATTGATACTTTCATAATAAACTCCTCATTGTTGTGATGCAGGCATCTTGCCTGCGTTAAGTTTCAAAACAAACTCAGCAAATGATAGCATCTCCTGCGTGTCACGACTATTATAGTCACTATGGGTAGGTAATGGTAGAGTGAAAAGTTGTTAAAAAGGTATAGGATCTTGCGATATAGTATATAATTTACCCGTAATAGCAATTGCCGTGTATGGGTTCAGTTTTGCGCGCTACCCGTTCGTCCTGAGCTTGTCGAAGGATGAACAGGTCCTTCGACAAGCTCAGGACGAACGGAATCTTCCCAGCAGACCGAGTAATTGCAGCCAGTTTTGTTATAATGAGTGCTAAACTGCTGCAACAGTCTAGTATTTTGAAACTATATTGTTAGCGCTGGCTAATTCCCCCTTTGAAGGGGGGCAGGGGGGATGTGAATCCATCCTGTTTGCAACAAAGAATATAAAAGACAAAACAAAGGAGAAATATCAATGCGTGATACAGATATTCCTATCTCAGTAACCAATGATGAGATAATGGCCCCTGCCGTTGAGATTCAGTGGCTGTTGGATTGGGCTAAGAAAGCGTTTGACGGCAAATGCTGCTGCCAGTCCTGCGATGCCAAATCATTAATCAAGTCGACATCATTCCCTTTCTCATTCAAATATAACGGGGCAGATTCAAATACATTCCTGTCTGAATGGAAGCACACTTTTGATTGCAAAGATACAGAAGACCGCGTACTTATTGATGCTGAGTGGGTAGACCCGAAGACCGGGCTTGCTGTGATAGCAACGGTGATGCTCTTCAAAGAGTATCCGGCAGTGGACTGGGTACTGAACTTCGAAAACCGGGGCAGCTCTGATACTCCGATTATCGAAGATGTACAGACCTGCAATATTGTGTTTGATACCGCGGACAGAACATACAATCCGATTGTGCATGAGCTGCACGGCGATTCATGCGGTGAGAGGAGTTTTGCTCCGCATTACACCGAACTGTTCTGGCCGGGACAATACTACCGGATGGCTCCGCAAGGTGGACGGCCATCTAATGGCACCGCATTCCCATTCTTCAATTTTGAGTTCGGCAACACGGGAATTATCACTGCAATAGGATGGTCCGGGCAGTGGGCTGCATCGTACAAGAAGAGTGATGACTGGAAAGAGACCAGTTTCCAGGCTGGTATGGAACTGTGTCACCTGCTGCTGCATCCGGGTGAAAAGATACGGACTCCACGGGTGATGTTTATGACCTGGTCTGGTGATCGGGTTATGGCACACAACAGGTTCCGCAGGTTGATGATGTTTAAATATGTGCCCAGGATCAATGGCAGAGCTATCAATATGCCGGTTTGTCTGCAGACATTCGACCTCTATCACAATTTCTGCACGGAACATATCGACGTTCCAGATTGGAGCACTGAAGCAGGTCAGATTCAGGCAGTCGAAGCAGCACATAAGCTGGGATGTGACACATATTGGTTGGATGCTGCCTGGTTTGTGGGAGACTTCCCGGATGGAGTAGGGAACTGGTATTGCAAGCCAAATGAGTTTCCTAATGGCCTTATGCCAATAAGTGATCTTGCACACAGATACAATATGAAGTTCGTGCTTTGGTTCGAACCTTGCAGAGTTGCAAAGAATACAAAGATCGCAAATGAACACCAGGAATGGCTGCTGGGTGGGTCCACTGGCAATCAGTTATATAACCTTGGTGACCCCGATGCCAGAAAATGGATGACTGATCTGCTCTCTACAAGAATAAGTGAATTTGGCCTGGATGTCTATCGTGAAGACTACAACATAGATCCATTGGATTTTTGGCGTTCGAACGACACTCCGGACAGGCAGGGAATGACTGAAATCCGTTTTGTAGAGGGTCATTATGCGATGTGGGATGAGCTGCGCGAGCGTCATCCGGGATTGTGGATAGACAACTGTGCAAGCGGCGGCAGAAGAATCGATCTTGAAACGTGCTCCCGTTCAGTTCCTCTATGGCGCAGTGATACTTCGTGCTTTGCAGGACATCCCGAATGGAACCAGATGCAGTCCGCAGCCCTTGGCCTTTATGTGCCATTGCATACAGCCTGCGGGTGGAGTTATGATGCATACACACTGCGAAGTTCCGCAACATCCGGAATGCTGTGCCAGCTTCCTTACTTGGAAGATGGTTTCGATTTCGATGCTGCAAATAAGGCAATCGCAGAAGCAGATGAGAACCGGAAATACTGGTATGGGGATTTCTATCCCTTGACCGGGACTACATACACAATTGATGACTTCATAGCCTACCAATTCCACAGAACAGACCTGAACGCCGGAGTAGCCTATGCCTTCCGCAGACAAAACTGCCTCTTCCACGGGGTAACAGTCTCCCTGCAGGGTCTCGATCTGGAAGCCAGCTACAAGGTGACTATGATAGATGAAAACAGAAATATCATATCAGAAGAAACCCGAACAGGCACAAACCTCTACAATGAAGGAATAGAAATCAAAATCCCAAAAAGATCCAGCTTGCTGATTAAGTATTGTAAAGTATCTTAAACCGTTATTCAATATTCTGCGGGAACTTCCTTGTGCTAAGCATACGCACCCACCATAAACGGCGTTCCCGCAGTATATTGAGCAGATCCAAAATCAAGCTCCCGGCCCAAATCTTCTGTCTTCTGACTTCTTCTCCCTATTCCTTCTGCCACGCCCTGACATAATCGATCACCAGGTCGCTGGGGAAGCCCTGGCCAGTCAGGTCGTTGCCACCCCAGCCTCCGCTTACTGCTGTGAACAGGATGTATTCCGGCACGCTGGCTACCCGGTCTCCAGTCATTTGCGCTATTTCTCTGCCGTTGCAGTAGAAAGTCAGTTTGCCAGGTTCCCAGAGGAGTCCAGCTGTATAGAACCCGTCTTTGTCCGGCTGAACATAGAAGCGGTCGGTGCCGACAGATTTGTGGTCCTTTTCATACCCGTCCCAGTGCATCGCGATGTTATATCGGTAAGGGCCGTAGCGCGAGAGATATTCCAGTATGTCGAACTCCATCCCGCCATCGCGCGTGTCTTCACGGGCAACTCCTGCAGCTTCCCCACGGTCCGGCATCATCCAAAATGCCGGCCACATACCAGGAGCGTGAGGGAGTTTTATCCTGCTCTCGAAATAACCGTAAAGCTGAGTCCACTTATGGGTGCTGGTGATGAATCCCGTCGCGTAGTCTGTCTCAGGTTTCGATGGGTCATCATTCTCATGTCCGCGCTTTTTATCGAACCGCAGAGTCAGCATTCCGTTGTTGAGTATCACGTTATCTTTGCTGAAGTGTGCCTGTTTGTCCCAATAATTCGGATGGTAGATTGTCCACAGCTTCTCGTTCAGATTATTGCCATCAAACTCCTCCGCCATGGTCTGCTTCCACTTACCTGCTACCGGAGGACGCTTTCCAAGCCAGGAAGGCATATTCATAGCGCCAGGGACAACAGCCTTGACTGAATCAATCAACACCGACCGTTTGCCTTCACCGTCAGCTGCAATCATAATACCGCTGGCTCTGTCGCTTTCGAATGGATTAAAGCCTCTTACAGAACCGTTAATTCTCATCTTGATTACATCTGAAGTCGCGAATGGCAGTCGGACCATCTGGGATCCGTTGGGCGTCATCTGTGTGTTCGCCTGCACCCAATCACTCTCATTGGACCCACTGACCAGTTTAGCCCGTATTTTGACAGGAGCAGCACCCGTGTTGCGCGCATGCACCACTACCTCCAGGTAATCGCTCAAGTCCCAACAACCGATAGAGGGTTTCAAAATCACGTAACCGTCATTCGATCCAGCCGGAAAATTGGCCTTAAGGTTCGAGGAATAGTCGTTTGTGCTGAGCTCAGCATTGGAATTGAACGCAGTCACTGCCGGAGCAACTGCAAGCTTTTTGCCAACACCTAGCAGCATCCCATCTGTCGGTTTTGTGCGCACATCCTGCGGATTGAGTGGAGGCTTCTCGCCGGGTGATCCCCCGACAATTATCGAATCGATGCGGAACGCCTGCTCATCTCTAGACTTATTGCAGAACAAGTGGATAGCATTGACTTTTGTCGGATCCAGAGCAAACCCGGGCTTGCCCCAGGAATGACCGAACCGCACCCGAACAATGACAGTCTCACCAGCCTTCGAGTATGCATTCTCAGCATTCCAGGGATCTTTTGTCCAATCGCCATCGTTATCAATCCGTAAACAAATCGAGATCGGTACGGTTCCGGTGTTTGTAACCTTTGCTTCAACGTATCCGAACTTAGACATATTCCACACAGCTGTGTCTGGATGAACCTCTACGCCTGGGAACTCATTCTTGCCCGGGTGGACCTTCACCATTACTCCAGGTTTATCACCTTCAAGCGCAAACTCTACCTCACCTGCCGGAGTAGGAATAATCTGCTTGAGCGATTGTTCTCTGCTAAGATCGAGTAAAGGCCGATTTGCATACGCCGAACTAGCTGGCCCCGCGAGAATAACCCCAGCCAATGCGAGCTTCCAGATATTAGAACATACATTATGATGTTTCACTGACATGCTTTTCCCTCTTATGGTAAATATATACCTATCTAGACTGTTCACCCGCCACCGGAGAGTATCCTCCTTTCAATGCATTCTATCCACTTTTCCAGTCATTTTGAATCGGATAAGTAATAGTTCAGTTTGTGGAGGTAAAACTCGTTCACCCTGAGCTTGTTGAAGGGTGTTGGAATTCAGATGTGTTTCGACAATCAGTGTAAATGCTTGTGGCATTTACTCCCTCAGCACGAACGGAAATATGCGAACAACTGAATTGTTACTCGGATAGAGTTGGATTTTGGATTTTCCAGCTGTTTTCAGAATCAGGCCTGGTTAAAATTTTATAAGTTTCCGGGCGGCGCATGCCTAGAAAGCACTCTTTTAACGTTGGATAATTGCGTTTGAGTTCACCGGTTGCCCAGTATTCCGCGCATTGGTCCAGATCTACTTCCGCACAGCAGACTCCGGGTTTGTGGCTGGTATCTGCAAGAGTCCTGCCATATGGGTCAATCACCCTGGCATGTCCCTGGCTGTTTCCGGTGAGAAATGGGGTTTGGATATAATGACTGGTAACTACATAGACCTGGTTGTCTATTGCACGGGCGTTTACAATAGATTCCAGCATATCTCCCGTGTAATCCCGCCACATTGTAGGATGAGCTATTACATCAGCCCCCTGCAAAGCAAGTATGGTCCATGGTTCCGGGTAATGGACATCCATGCAAATCATAATTCCCACTCGACCGAAATCCAACTCAAATACCGGATAGTCATCTCCAGCAGTCGTTGACTCATCTTCTGAAGGTGCCAGGTGTGTTTTGGAGTATTTGCCAATGAATTTCCCATGTCGGTCAATGACTGCTCCGATATTGTAGGTTCGACCATCAGATAATTCACGCATACCTATGACTAGATTGGAATCAGCTTTATGAGCAGCATCCGCAAACATTCCAAACAACTGACCTCCGGGAATCTCTTCCCCTTTACCTGAAGAATATGCAGAATCCATCAAGTCCAGTTCTTCCGGTAGAACAATCAGATCAGGTTTCCATTGTGCTGCCTGTTTAATAGCCGTAAGTCCTCGTTCTATCATCAATCCAGGATGAATGTTATTGTCATTCAGAAGTATCGAAGTAGTAGCTAATCTGGCTTTACGCATTAGGTTTCACCGATATCCTTGTTCCATCGCTGACTGACGCTGTAAAGGTGAGTAATCCCGGCTTTACGGGCAATAGAGTGACTGGACAATTGTTCACTAGAATTGTAGTTGTCTCTGGTGTTGCATGAGTTTTGATTTCGAATGTCAATTCATGTTTCTTGACCTGACTGGGCAGGTGATTAACGTTGATTATGAATTCGGTTTCATCTGATTGCAGGCTGGTATGCTTATGCATATAGCGGTAATCTATCACATCATCAGGATTGGCAAACCAGCAATCAAGTTCTCCAGCCTCAGCAACTGTCTGCAGACGTTCCAGATGATGCGCTTGAGTGCAGTCCTTATATGGATGCACTGCCTGCTCGAGTGGGCAATGCATATAGTCCACGATCCAGCCGTGCATCTGCTTTGCCTGTTGGATGCGCTTATAAGGATCGAAACTGCTGTCAAACACTCCCCAATATCTCTCATGTATCGGAATTCGGTTAATCCACAACAGGTCATCGGGATCTGCAAGGTTGATGTCGTCTGTTATGCTCATACCAGCCAGATATCCGTGCTCCTTAAGACTTTCCTGCACGTCAGGAGTAAGGTTACTATTATCTCCCGGAGAGGTGTAAACAGTCACCGGTGAATCTATTGCGTCCTCTAGGGTTTCTTTCGCTTTTCGAAGTTCCTGATCGAAGTCAGCCTTAACGTTCTCATGGCTCCATGAATGGCATCCTGCTCCCCAGCCTAATGCTATCAGATCACGAAGCTCCTGCGCATTCAAATGCCTGAAACCGTTGAATGAACTGGCTCCACAATTGTGCAACATACCAATCTGTCCGCAGACAACCTCGACATGCCCGGGTATGCCCAATTCCACATGGTGGGGAATGACGAATTTCGCCAGGTCCGCTAATGCTTCATCATATGTGGCTGAGTAGACCCAGCGCTTCGAATACTTCCATTCTGCTATGCTAAGTTCTGGGATATTGCTCATCGGCTTATAACCTGTTTCTGTCAGCAACTCTGGAGATGATTTCTGCTGCAATTTCGCAGTGTTCAGGAGTGTATTTCTCGCAGAAGGTGGACCAGCGTATAAAGGTCCTCAAGAATTCCCTTGCTGTTGGACAAATATGTGGCCCGTACTCATAATCACGAGACGCAGGTGGCTTGGAGTATGGATAAATATGATCTGCTGCCTTCTGTTGCAGGAATGTCACTGCCTCCGGTATCAGATAGTATTCGCCCATCCCTGCACCTGGTATACCTTCAGCTTCAAGTTGATCTGCAAACTCTTGAACTGAGCATGTAAACTGTGTGGGATCAATATTCAGCCCGAACATCCAGCAGCTGTAGACTTTGGTTTCATCGGGTATGGGCAGCGGAATCACTCCCGAAATCTCTTTGATCAGACGGGTAAGGTATCTAGCCATTGTGTCTCTTTGTGCAACCTGTGGTCGGACAATCTCAAGTTGGGCAAGGCTTATAGCAGCTGTGCACTGAGGCATCCGCAATGCATATCCCCGCTCTGTGTGAAGTCTGCCAAAGCCAGGCTTTTGGACAGCTCCACGACTGTGACCGATGAACCGTGCACGCTCAGCCAGAGCATCGTCATTGGTAATTATGCATCCTCCGACATCAGATCCCATTGTCTTCTCTGAGTCAAAGGAGAACGCTCCAGCTTTAGATAATGTCCCGGCCAACCTGTATTTGTATTCACCGAACACTGCCTGGCAGGCGTCTTCATATACCAAAATACCATGCTTTTCCGCCAGTTTGTTGATCGGATCCATATCGCATATAAGTCCGGTTTTGTGAACGCACAAAATAGCCCGGGTTCGACTGGTTATGCACTGTTCTATCGTTCGGGCACTGAAGTTTATGGTTCCAGGCGCAGTGTCTGCAAATACTGGGATAAGGTTCTCAACCAGCAGTCCACAAATAGTACCATAATCTGTTATCGGGCTGACGATTACCTCGTCTCCAGGTTCAAAATTGAACGCCGCTGCCAACACTTGAAGGGCAGGGGTACAGCCAGGTGTTGATATGCAATGCTTTACACCGTACGCCTCAGCAAATGCCGATTCAAACCGCCCGATCATATCGATACACAGACCGGAGTCTACGACTTCCTGCAAATATTTAGTGGCATTCGGTCCAATTGTTCTTGGAAATGGATTTGGAAGTTTTCCCGTAAGGTTAGCAACCGCATAAGCTCCGAACTTCGCTCTATCAAGTCTCTCTGACATTCACTTGCTCCTGCCCAATAAATATGACCACATATTAGCACTACCTGTTGATATCAGCAATATATGGGTCCAGAGATAGTTTGATCGCTGCACTAACTGTGGAATTTGTTTACTCAGCCACATCACAATTGCTGCAGGTTTGCTGCCGAATACTCCCCCGATTCACCAGCATATTTCCCTTCGCATCATCCTCCGAAGCATTCATATGGACACTACTGATTTGTAAAGAGCCAATTGTCCCTTCATTGACTATGAAATCCAGCGGCGTAGATGCTTCATTATTAATACTGGCGTTACTTATTGCCAGATGATCAATCGTAGAATTTTCGCTAACAAAGACGGTTGGTGGGGCGTTTTCAAGGCGTTCCCGGCGGATTATGTTCTGGAGATTGAGGTTGCGGACGTGTGTATGAGGTTCGACCCAGAAGAATGGGCGGTTGTGGCAGCCCCAGTCATCAGAGTCCAGCGGGTTTGGCATTGGGGTTGTTGGTTTTGAGCAGAAGACTCCGTCGATTACTATATCGCTGATCTCGCTGGGTTCGTCCGGATGGGCGGTTTCATTGGTGAAGTTGGTAACGAAGTAACGGAAGCTTCCGAATATGTTGGAGACTCTCACTCTGCTTATCGGAGACCCTGATGAAAGCATCCGCACTGCAGTATAACCGTTCTCAGCCCATAAGCCATCGACCTGGATATCCTCAATTGGCCCCCGGCTCATTTCGTACATCCAGCCATCATCTGCGTTGAGTGCTACCATGTCATCGTTGGTCGCGCCTTTGAGGTTGGCAATGCGGCCCTGCCGGCAGTTGCCATTCAAATGGACGCCATCCATATTCAGCCGAAGCATGTTGTAGTCGAACGTGATATCTTCAACGCTAAACCGCTGCAGATAACCGAGTTGTATGCCAAAAGCCTCCGGGTCTTTTAGTGTCAGGTTCGATATCCGCAAATCCGTAACGTTATTGAACTGAATTAAAACCCCAAGGTAACGCATTGGGTCATAAGGCACGTGCCAGTCCACACCCTGATGATAATCGCAGGTCTGGTATGCATTGTTCCCATCCCAGATACCGCCAGTGACGCTGATCATCGAGTTACCACTATCGTGGTCAGCATTTGTAAGCATGTGTGCGTGCGCATGGTTGGCTAACTTAATAACTGCTGTGCGTTCAAGCTGGAGAGTCTGCCCGGAATGAACCCGAAGAGTGCGGCTGATCAGATAGTTCTGAGAAGGTTTGGGCAGGAACACAGTGCTGGCTCCGCTGTCGAGTAAGGCCTGGATGCCATCGGTATCATCACTTACGCCATCCCCAAAGACATTCACCGGCATTGGTTTATTCATCACTGATCTCCTTCTTCTCCTCTTGATTGTGCTATATCGCCGCCATCAACAGTAGAATTGTATCATTAACAAGACCAAAAGATGAATGATAAACAGGATTTACTGATCAGATGGAGAAACAAATGGTATATTTGAACCATTGTCTATATGGAGTTCTTATGAGACACTTGACCTTGCATAATATAACTGTCAGCACATTGCTGCTCTTCATAAGTCTATGCCCTACTTCATTATTGGGAGCCCCGGACCCATATATGCCTGATAAGTATCCACCCTCAGTTTGGTATAGCACCGGTGATTTGATCTATGTTTATGCAGGGATTCCCATGGAATCTGAAGCAACTATAACTGCATCATTCGACATATTCAAAAAATACCACAAACTTAGCCGCATGCTTTGGCGGGATGCACAGATAGAATGGTACGATACCTACTGCAATTACAGGTCAGATTCACAGCACAGCGGGTTCATGAAATACTGGGCTCAGCATAATAAGCAAAACCACGCCACCGAATTGGCTTCGAAGGCTGCAAAGGACAGAGGCATTGAGTTCTGGGGGATATTTCCCATTTTTGACAGCTCAGGTGGTCCATCTTCTGCACAGACGCTTCAAGGGCGTGGGGCTTTCTATGTTATAGACAAGCTCAGGCAGGCTCATCCGGATTTCGCTGCCCACGACAGAGCAGGGATTATGAGTATTCCCGGACCTATGGAATTTGCTTATCCACAGGTGCGTAAGGAGTTTGTTCGCAGGTTCTCTGAGCTTTTCGGTCCAAATGGAGCATATCGTTTCTATGACGGACTGCAGTTTTACACATATGTAGAGAACTTTTGCTCGCGTTTCCGTGATGAGTATATATATTCACCAGTTGTTGATAGAGAATACAGGAAACGCTTCGGTGTGGACCCGAAGTCTAGCAAGGTGGATGTCGAAAAATACAACGCTATACGGGGAGAGTATTTCACTCAGTTGCTCCGGGATATCCGCCCGGTCTTCAAAAAATATGGCAAAAAGCTGTCAATATGCCTTGATGCAGCTGATCCGGATATTCCATCGCGGTGGATGTGTGGTGGGTCTCCATACATACTTCCTACCGGGCGTATAAAGATGGAGTGGAGGAAATGGATTGAAGAGGGACTGGTAGACGAATTTACTATCTGGCAGGGAACGCCCGAAGAGTATCGGAAAACGGTTCCTCTAGTGCTGAAAGCTGTTCAAGGGACCCCGGTAAAGCTTTATATACACACAGATGATAACCTTCCGGATGATCTGAAATATGTGCTGGACCAGGGTGTTCGGCTGGAAAACGAGCAGATGTCTGCTGAAGCCGGATATACGGAATACCGTCCTGCGTCAGATATCGACAGCAGTGATGATATGGCAGTACTAAAGGTGATCAATGAAGCAATAAAGGGGATAGTCACTGTTCCGTCTGCAGAAAAAGCTATCGCGCTTCTAAATCATAAAAACCCTTCCGTACGCAGGCAGGCAGCAAACCTGATAGGGATGTGCAGGATCGAGCAGGGGATACCAGCGCTGGAAAGTGCTCTGTTGACTGAAAAAGAAGACTATGTGAGACCAATGTATGTAGCTAACCTGGGTAGAGTGAATGGTCCAAACAGCGTGCAAGCTATCGTTACTGCAATAGTCAGGCATCCCGGAATGCCAATGGAGTTATCTTCCGTAGATGCATTCAACAGCATGGGACCGGAACGTTATGCAGATATAGTTTCCGCTTATAACAACCCAAACCCGGCTGTTCGAGAGGTTGTCGTGCATGAATGGCTGCGCCTGGAGGATAAGCAAACAATAGAAGCCGGCAGGAAATCCTTTGACATGCTGGTTCGAGCTGCAAAGAGTGATCCCATTGATGATATCCGCCGGATGGCAGCAGCATCACTCGAGCGGTTTCAGAATGAAGATTCCTGCAGAGTTCTATATGAAATGCTGGATGATAAATGTCAGGCTAACCAGGTCAAAGCTGCATTTTCTATGGCATCGATGCTCCCGAAGGTATCTGCCGAACTGCGCAAAAAGGTTCAGAACAAGCTGCTGACGATCTTCAATCAATATGGAAAGAGAAGTAAACGCTCAGATAGAGATTGGGGATGGAAACCGGTAGGCTATGCAATAGTATCAGGATGCGGTAAAAGCGGTCGAAATGAGATGATAAAGATACTCAACAGTCCCAACAAAGCATTGGCGATTCTTGCCTGGCAGGTATTATATACCAAAGACGACGGCAACTGGGACGCAAGATCACCGGAACAGGTAGCAAAGGACTACAAGCATTATCCAGCCTCTCCGGGATTTGTGCCTGTGGAGCTGGATAACTGAAGCATTTAACCGTTCACCCTGAGCCAGTCGAAGGGCGCGGTCTTACCTAAACCCGATACCCGCGGACCTTCTCCATCAGCAAATTTGCTTCCATAATCGATGGTAAACCAACAACCATATACAATACATTGCCAGGCAAAGCATTTGATTCAAGATCCCTAACGAACTCGCCATACTCACATCCAACGATCAATGGGACATCTCCAGCCTTACGCTTAATAAGTTCAAGCTCATCATATGCCCGTGGATTTCCAATGTCATCACCCATGTTTATGGATGTCAGGTTGCGCAGTTTGGCAGCGTGTTCTATAAGATGACGACCATTGGAGTGAATATGCAAATGCCCCCCTCCAAAATGGTCCAGGAGCTTCTGCAAATGGGGTTCTCCCCACTCATAGTAGAACCCGGGGCTTGCCAGATGATACGCATCCACAGAGAACATCACAGGATTCCCGGGTGCCCACAGACCAGGCAGGCAAAAAGAGCCGCCAAGGAAAGTATCCGTTGTATTCTGCACTCTCTCCTGCAGAAAAACATTCAGGTCGAATGCAAAATCCATCAACTGCCTGACCAAATCAGGGGAGTCGGTAGGATCGAGATAGGCCTGGGTCGCTCCTCTGGCCTCAACAACAAAGTTCATCGCATCTATCACTATAAAAGGTGCAATCCCAAACTTGCCGCGTGACTTCTCAGAGTAAAACCGGAGATGCTCATCCAGGCGCATTAATACTTCAGCATCCATGTCGATCTTCAATGAATCAATCTTGCTCAAGTCATCGAGAATTGGCATTGTCATTGACGATATCCAGCCGGTTTGCCTGTCCACCAGGTATCTCATCGGAGCGCCAAGCACACCGCCAGATATCCCCTGGTCGAACTCCATCAGGTAAGCCGATGGTAGGCTGTCATCCTCCAGAGTCGCCAGCTCAGCAAGACGTCCGTCCCAGAACGCAAACCTTTCACTGATATCAGGCAATGCTATTGGATCTTCTGCATTTATCTCCGAATATCCCGAGAATGTGCTGACAGGCACAAACATCTGAGCGAATATCCTGTCCTGTGCCTTCCGGGACCACAACAGCGCCAACCGTTCGGCAACTGCAGTTGCATTGGGTTTGTAAGCGATACTATCAATGTTCAAGGATGCTATCTCCTTTATAATAATTCAGGGAGTAGTATGCAGGCTCTCACTACTTAGCAGGTAGCAAGAAGAGCCTTCCTTCTCCGCTGTCCAACCCAAGTTGCAGACCTGGTATTTGTGGAGAGTCATCTCTCGCTGGTTTTTCTTTCCCATCCAGTTGATCAATTTCAATCACCTTGTCATCCGGGACATCAAACTCCACTGTCGGCCATGTTGTATAGTTGTGATCGTAGTTGTTCAGCAGAACTACTCGGTGGCCATCGTCATGTTTGAATACACCTACCAGGTAGTCTCCACCGCCTGTTATGTTTTTAATTGGGCTTCCTTCCAGCACTTTTGCTGGGTCATCGGTTGGTTTTACACGAACTACATTTACGCTGGTAAGTTTCATCAAGGTTGGCCCAAGGTTCTTTAGACAGGCGTTTATACGCTTAGCTTGATCGTAATGCCTGGTCCGGTGACCTTCAACCGTCATAATTGCTCCGCCTCTCACAAACTCAGGACCTATGGGTGTCCAATAGCAGAAGTACAAGACTCCCCTTGCTCCATATGCCAGTGAAGAGTAAATCTGCCAACGCAGGTGTGATTCTGTAGGATCATAATGAGGGCCCCATGGCATACTGTTGAAGAAATTCCACCATGGAATGTCATTAGCCATCGAATGCTTTCTCATAATTGCGAGATTGCCGCAGTATGCATCTCTGCCGTCGACTGTCGGAGTTAACATCGGATAGTAGCACATACACAGCACATCAACCCCTATTTCCTTGGTGAAATGCTCCAAATAATCATCATAACCTGCCCCATAATACGCCGGGTCGTCAGCATAATCAGGGAGGGTGACAAGATATGCAAGCTTACCTGGTCGATGCTCCCGGATACCTGCTACTTCCTTCACAAGATCCGGAATCATTTCATGTGATGGTTCATCATAGACATTATAGCCCCAGCAAGCAGGACCATCAGGCAGTTTGGATGGATTCTTCAAGTCTCCGACTACAATCGCCTTCAGTCCATATTTCTTGCAAAGAGCCAACTGTTTTGCGACATCCTTAGGAGTTTTGGGGCCTGGAACACCAATCACAAACGTAAAATTGGCTCCAGCAATCTCCTTATAGCGTGCATCAGTGATCTGATCAGTAGGAGTATCCCACCAGAACCCAATGGCAAGCCGGTCCTGCACAAACCGGGAACTCTTGACTTCTGCCATCGAAACTTCTGCCGACACAATCGCAATACTGATCATAACCAAAGCTAATACTAGAACTCTATCCATAACAGTTGGCTCCCCTCATACTTTCCCAGGCTTTCAGCTAAAACTCAATCACCAGTTCTGCAGTTCCAGTGAATGATTCTATAGTCACAGTTTCGGTAGCAGGATCATATATCCCAATCGATGTGCTCTTTGCTTTTAAGCATTCCGGATGTGGAATGCGAATCTTTACGCTCTCAGGCTTGCGGTCTGAATTGCACACAACCTTTACTTTAACCTGGTTCTTGCTCAGCTCGGATTTAACTCGATATGAAATCGGACCAAAGTAGTTGGCTGCATTCTCTATCTCAATGACTTTACCGTCTTCCAGCCATTTTCTGGGAATTCCAGGGAGGAGATTGAGTGTGTTTCCGTCCTCCATATACAGCATCCAGCGTGTCTCCAATAGGAACCAGCCTTCTTCATGGGTCTTGTGTGGACTGGCGAAGAAATAGTGTTCCCAGAAATCATAGCTCTCTCTGTCCGACAGGCCTGAAAAACCGTTGTAGTAAGTTTTAAGGAACGCCTTGACCTCGCCACGTTTCAAGTGTACCCAGGAGTGTCTGCAATAGTATGGTTGGCTGAATGCTACATTCCTGCTGAACAGCATGTCTGTATGGTAATCTATCATCGCATTGGTAATTGGTTCATTTGCATCCAAAACCTCTCCAAATGGCAGATAGAGAGGTCCAAGCATAGTGTCATACAGCACAAAGGTATAATGGGTGTAGTCCGGAGTTCTATCGAGAGCCATAAACGATGGCGCCCCTGCTTCTGCCCAACCTGGGACAGTTGGACACCAGGTCCCATCACCGAGTGGTACAACCGGGCAGTTCACGATTGCGTCTTTCACAGCAGTTCTGACATCGTTTTTAAGTGCCTCAGCCTCTGCTCTCAGCTTTTCTGCTTGATCAGATCCTATTCCCTCCAGCATTTCGGCTACGCGGCTAAGTCCGAGGCTGTAGTAGGAATTGGCCATAAAATATCTGTATTTATTTGTAGGGTCAGCTACCCTGCCTTCGAGCATTCCATACCCTTTTCCCCGCAATTCTTCCTTAAGATTTCGCTCTCGCCAGGCTCGCAGATAATTGCAGGCTTTCAGCAACCCGGGTTCTACACGTCTGACCCAGTCATTGTCCCTGGTATACCGGTAATGCTCTCCAGCGCTCCACAAAAATGCCTGAGTCTCTACCTCATAACCACCGAAGTTCTGAACGAATCCGTCGTCGTGTTGAGTAGCGAAAAAGAAGTCCAGTGCCCGCTCCGCCACATCGTGCCAGCCCATTGAATCTATGAACTGGATTATTGGAGAGCTCTCAGTTCCGATTGGAGCATATACCCCAACATTTGTAGCTACGGGACCATCTGGCTCTTTCCCGAATGACGATGTATCCAGGTGCAGTAACCCGGCGCGGATCATCTCATCAATACGCTGCTCCGGTACTTTGACGCTGGTCGATGCATCCAGTTTGGTCTGCCAGAACTTGTGGCATTCGGTGCGGCGCTGTTCAAAGTCCTGCTCAAGGAGTTTTTCAGCACGCTCCTTCGAAATCTGGCTGTGCGGCAGTGCGAACTCCCAGACTGCTGTTTCACCGGGTTTCAATAGGACCGCTATCTCATCCTTTGGCAATGGTTGTCCCATATATTTAGCTACACAGAAATACTTGTCGTCCTCGCACGATGCTATTCCATCTGTATAGTATGTCTGGGCTGCTATTTCCAAAGGTACAGGTGCTCTGAACCATGCATATCTTGGGACATATCCATTGTTAGCAGCCGTCACTTTTCCATAGAAAACCGTCTGTTCGTCATCTTCGGACTTTGCATCAGCAAGTTCTTTTAGTCTGCCCTCCTGCTCAGGGGTTATCATAAATCCTGCAGAAAGCGACGCAGATTCCAGGTAGTCCGTTCCTTTGAGCGTTTCCTGGGTCAGGGGTGTATATTCCAGAGAGGTGAAGACCGTATAGTCATATGATATTTCATCATCGACAAGGCTCCCGTGCATAATGGGCAGAACACCATCTTCCAGGCGTCTGTGCATATCGACAACACATCCAGCTCCTCTGCCTAGCTGAACATTGAATTGATATGGTAAGTATCCTCTTTCACCTTCAACAGTAGAGCGGACCCACGGATAGGATGGTTTGATGCGCAGACCTACTTCATAACTATCAATAAATTCGAAGAAACGTGCGTCCCTGCTGACTCCCAGCCAGGTCGGACAGTGCATTATGCGTGTGTATTGAGAAGCATTCTCGAAAGACTCTTCATGCTCCGATTCTATTATCTGCTTCTTTGTCTGCAGATTCCGGCTCTTAATCGCCGTTTCGATGTCCCCATAACTTCTGGTGTCGTCAGCTGTAGTAACAACAACTCCATAGCGTTCGATGAACATGGGATATGCGCTGCTGACGTCCTTGAGCAGAAAACTAAATGGAGCTTCATCATTGATGACAGATACAATGCAAACATCCGAAGTCTCAGTCTCTACATTCAAAGTCATCCTGCATACAGTATCAGAATTGAATGAGAAGCTGTTTCCAGCGCTTGAACCATCCTTACTATCTACCTCAAGAGATATCAGTTCGCCATCTCGAACTACAATATGTCCCTTTGGGCATTGATTTTTCCATTCTATTGCTATCGTATACATCTTTGCTCTCCTGATGTTTATATTCGATCAATCTAACCCGCATTATTCATGATTGACTCAGCTTTTGCCCCTACTGCCGGTCAAAAGCGAAGCTTGGTGAATAAGGCGGGCTAATAGATACACTTTACGCCAATATACAAAGAGGGTAAATGGCAATTTAAGCAGAATACTTGTATCATACTGCAAATGCAGAGAGGCGCTTCGAATGGTAAATGATTACCTGCATTCCTATACATGGGATACTCCTGAAAACACTGGTATTATGATACTCTCTGCTGCTGAGTATCGGACGAATATTATGACCCCTAGTTCGAGAACTGTAATGCCTTATTGGGTCCTGGATTATAGCATTGAAGATATCGGATATGTCCGTATTGGTTCAACAAAGTCTCCCTGGATAGAGAGGAAGAAAGGACTGGCCCACATATATGCCCCGCGTACTCCATACTGGGAAGACTACAGCAACTCATGTAGCACAAGACACGCTGCATATGTGTGCTTTCAAAAAGGCGAAATAGCCGGACTGGAAAAGTTCTTCACTGGCAGGCAGCGTTATGCACGTATCGTAGATTCAAACAGCCGGATACTCCAATTGTTGCACAATATGGCAATGATCGGTGAAAAATATGGTGCAAGTGGCATTTGGAAAGCCCAGTCCGAATTATACAAGCTGATTGATTTGCTCTTAACTTGTGAGAAACAGGACACCGGAATCTGGCAGATAAAAACGGATGATACTCAGCCTGTTGAAGAGGATCTTGCATACGCGGTGCGCAGCTATCTGGCTAGACACATTGATGAACCAATATCTCTGCCAAATATCGCTCAACATGTTGGTGTAAGTCTGTCGACACTTTCTCACCGATACCGGGAACAGACTGGAGAAACCCCGCTGCACACCCACCTTGCAATGCGCATTGAGAAGATAAAACACTTATTAAGGATGGGCACTCCATTGAAAACGATCGCTGCGCAGATGGGTTTTAGCGATATCTATCATGTCTCAAAGACATTCTCTCATGCAGTCGGAGTCTCACCAAGGGGATTTATCAAGATGGACCGATCCAGCAAACCAACAGGAGCGGAATAATCAATAAAGCACGTCCCCTGGTTAAGAACGAGCTCATTTTGTTTATCTCTTATTCCTTCCTTGCTGGTATGCATATTCAGTCATTGACAGAGTATAATGAATATTGAACTTATCAGTCAAGTATTAGGTTGACAGAGATGCGCTTTCACAGAAGTGATGTATTATTGAGGAAACAATTAAACGGATATAGTCGAAAACTCCAGCGGTAATATACTTATGGAAGATAACAATCGTCGCATTATAGCCATTCTATCGATGCACAAACAGCGAATCATGTTTTCTTGGAGTGATTAACATGTTATTGTATATGGATATGTGCTGTTTCAATAGACCATTTGATAACCAGTCGCAGCAAAAAATATATCTGGAGACAGAGGCTAAACTCTTCATTCAGCGCAAGATAAAGGATGGAATCTTCGATATTGCGTGGAGTTATATACTCGATTATGAAAATGCCGCGAATCCCAACGTTGATGCAAAACATTCAATACAAAAGTGGGAAAATATGGCATCTCAAATAGTTCTGGTTTCTAATGGAATAATAGCATGTGCCCAGGAACTACAAGGAAAAGGATTTGGTATAAAAGATTCACTTCATATAGCATGTGGAATAGAGATACACGCCAAATACTTTTTAACAGTAGATAAAAACATATTGACAAAAAGAAATGCTGTGACCGATATAATGATTGTGAACCCTATTGAGTTCATTGCAATGGAGGATGATATATGAGAACTGATGCTTTGATAAAGCATGATGGATTTAAAGCGATTTTCGATAAGTTGGACATTGTTGAAGCTGAAAGGTTCATCGCACTTATTCAGCGGGATAACTTTGATTATACTGAGTGGCGCAAAGATCTGTGGGAGAATATGTCTATTGAAGAACTGTCCGACAAAGCAATGAAATCATATCAACAAAAACAACATTGTGGATAAAAAGATTCCCACGCTCGGGTGCGATTCGCGATTTGCAATCGCACCCGTAAAAGAAGCCTACCTATTCCGCCACAAACAATACTCTATCAGTGTAAATTCCCTTTACAATGTCAGGATTGTTTACCGGGGCAAACCATATGTACATACCGGCCTTCAGATCCCAAGTTCCAAGATCAAGGAGGACATATTTTCCTCCTGCCATTTGTTCCAGGCTGATGTCATTGGAGAAGACTCCTCTGCCAATGTTGGTGTCATACATTCCAACCTGGAATGCCGTGCCGGAAGCACCCGGAGTTGCATCTATTTTTACTGATGCATAGATGTGCTGTTTGCCGGACAGTTTTGTGGTTATAGGTACCTGGGTAGCCCATTGGGTTCCTTCTCCGGTCATTACCGCAGCAACCTTATTAGACGCGTCAGGATCTTCCAAGACCTTGACCATATTGCCTTCGCCATGAAGCATATACCGGTTTTCCTGTATATCCACATACTTCTTGTTGGATAAGTCTCCAAGCTCAGTCGGTAGTGTGCCTACAGGATTAATTTTGAGTTTGGGGATTTTCCAACCTGCAAAGTAGGGCTCCAGAGGACCGCCTTCACTGAAGAACTTGTTGTTGTATTTGGCCGATGCAGCCTGGAATTCATCGACTGCTGCAATGGGATCTTTTGGTCCCAAGAACTCGATATTGTTGTCTTCAGCATACTGCTGGGCAACGGAGTAATTAGTTATCCACAGGTAATCCAGTGGTAGTCTCTCTCTTCTTACTCTATTTGCAATCGCAGGATCAGACTTTACAGCCTCTGCAGCTTTATTGAACAGTTCCTGTGCTTTGAACATATATTCAGGAGTAAACCAACTCCCTGCAGCTCTGTCAGCATAAGCTTTGTCTATCAGACCAAGGTATTCGGTAAGATATGGACTAGCAGGACCGTAATAACCGTCCATGAACTCCTTGACCAACGCACTTTCTTCAAGAGCTGGATTCCACATCAGGTGGGCTAAAACCCATGATCTCAGCCTTACAAAGCAGGTAGCTTCGTTATAAGAGTCGCCCTGCATAAAGACACCGATAGCCTTGTTCTTCTCGAACATACGGATATTGGTCTCGTAAACAGGCAGGCAGGGGTTAGGATACTGATAGTTTCCAAAAGATGCAATATAGGTCCAGATATACAGATTGTGCGAAATCGCACTCCATGCAGCCAGATCATCTGCGAACGATTTATCGCGTGGGTCTGTCATTTTGAGGCCATAATCACATTCTATGCTGCAGAGTCTGACCAGAACATTCTTTCCTGGTTTTGCAAACTTTGGAGCTTTGCGGGTATATTGATAGGCTAGGGTCTCTATCAGGAAATTGGGATACACCTTATTGATGTCATCTGCGACTTTATTGACGAAATTAATCAGTGGGCCGGACGGTGAACCTTCTTTTTCCTGCAGAGCACTGCATTCCGGACACTGGCATGCGCCTCCGCAGTCGTTCTGAGCGATAGAAATAATCCCGGCTTCAGGATTCTTCTTTATCCACTCCAGAGCATTCTTTACCAGCTCTTTGCGCATCTCTTCGTTGTTAAGGCAGAGCTGTGCGCCGTCGGCTGTTCTTCTGCCGTTTATCATGCTGTACCATTCGGGATGCTGGGCAAAGTATTTGCTCGGGGGCAGCAGCTGATAGAACGTGTGGCACCAACCAAGGATATTGTAATGTCCGCCATATTCCGGAGGAACCGGATGGAAGTGGCCGGTTTGTTTGGTCCTGGCAGCGTAGATTCCATAATTGTTGGGTTCGTAGAAATGGGCCTCTCGGCAGAGAATCTTGGGGACATAACTGGTATCGAGTTTGCCGATATTCAGATTTGTCTTCTTCGGAACGGTTCTTTCGTTGTGGCTCCACCATCTGACACCCAGATTATCTTCAAGAAAGGTGTAAACAGCGTAGAGCCCACCGCGCTTGCGTCCGCCGGTGAGGATAATCTTGCTGCCTATGGTGCGGAGAATGATTCCGTCATTTCCAAGAGCCTTCCAGTCGGTTCCCGGCAAAAGCTTCTTAGCCTGTGCCGTCTGTCCGACCAGAATCAGATTCTTATTCTTTCCGACTGCATTCTCAGAAATAATCTTAAAGTTTGCACCGGTCATCAGCTTCAGATGTTCCTGAAGCTCCTTAGCCGCAGTGACTTCCACAGGAATCTTGTCTGCAGGTGTCACTATTACATAACTGGTCTTGCCATTTTTTGCAAGATTAATAGCCTGAGCAGAACTCAATAAAGTTCCAATCAGTCCCAATACAAATAGTATTGGCATGAATCTTTTCATACTTTCCTCCGATACTGCTATGTGTGAATTATGTAGTATTGATTTCCTTCTGGTATTGCTATGAGTATTCGCGAAAATACTAGCTTATACTAAGTATTATACTCCATCAACCCTTGTTTACGCAGATATATCGAGTTATGGCAAGAGTTCAGTAACATGGAAACCATGTCATCCTGAGTGTCGGACCGCGCTTTTAGCGCAGTAATATCGGGAAGAAACCGTTCCCTGAGCGGAGTCGAAGGGAACTAGATCCATGTATATGCATTCCCTTCGACTACGCTCAGGGAACGCAAATACGCTCTGTTGTGACAGTAAGGTTTCTTAGGAGCACAGCGAAGGATCTCGTTTTGGTTTAGTAAAGCAGGTCCTTCACTAAGTTCAGGATGACAGATCCATAATGTTTTTAGAAAACTGAACACTCACGAATCGTCCAAATTGGATATTTCTTCACTCCCGCACAAAAAGAGCATAATCGTGATCTGTGACTCCAAGATCAATCGGCGTTCCTTGCATAAACGGCATCTCTAGCTCCAAACCAGTGTCCAAATCCACTACCGTGATCTTCTTCGTATTTAGCGGAAGCTGGATCTTAACGCTCAGTTCAACCGGTTTACGCGAACGTGTCCAGCCTGCGTTGGGATCAGGTTGGATATTTACTGCGCCGCCCATGTTGCGGATATAGCAGAGGAATCGTTTGTTATCCTGCGAGCGTATATATTGTGCTTCCCAACCTGCCGACATCTCTATCTCAGGCTTGAGCGATTCTAACTTTTGGGACTCAGACGGACGCAAAGAAATCGGGAATGTTTTTGGTTTGAATGTGAATGCGAAGTCAATGCCCCGCTTGAAGCACTCTGTGGCACATTTGTTTATGTCGATGAACAGCTGGTGCCCATCACCACCCTGGAAGCGGTGGTCATCATCTGTGTAAGGCGAAACATCGACCCCGACTCTTGGTGATGCAAGCTTAAATGTACCGAGTCCAACGCGCTCTGCCAGCTTCTGGGCCAGGCCGAACTCTTTTATCGGTTCATCAATTGTATCCCAGAAGAATGCCCCTATGTTGTGTCCCAGAATCTGCGACCATATGCAGTCCCGGCCGCCAAGATGCCTTGCTGCCGGTGTCGCTTTATACCATTCATCACCATAAGATTCCCCTGCCATAACTGGCTTTCCCAATGAACTATAACGTGCCGTGGCTGCTACGGCGGTTCCATAGTCACGCTCTGCACTTGTCTGAAGACCGGATGGATAGATGTGATATGTATAGAAATCTATGGCTGTCTTACGGGACCATGGGATCGGATCGACATCCAGAAGGCCACCGCCAAGATGGCTGACACAGATCGGTGTCAACGGATCATAGCGCTTTATCAGTGCGATCTGGGCGTTGGTCCAGTCCATGTAACCGTTAGGTTGTTCATTCTCGATCTCATATGCAAAAATATCCGGGTTGGAGCGCAGGCGCGGAATGAGCTGTGTCAGATAGTCCCGCTGGCATGCAAGTACATCCGGGTCGGTCATCGGTTCAGAAGTCTGGGCAAGCATTCTCTTTTCCACAAGGAACCGCTTGCGATAATCGGGTAGGGCGGCAAGCTCTTCCGGTGTGTGATGAACAAGCACACAATTTTCCATAACCTGCTTGTTGAAGTAGGCTGCGTAGGTTGCATACCAGCTCTCGTGAAGCGTCAAAAGGAAACGGATTCCGTATGGCCGTGCAAGTGACATCATATGTTCCCAGCTGGCAAGCAATGGTTCGTTCACAGCTCCCATGATATCCAGAGGGTCAGTGCCAATCTTTGTGTGGTTGCGCAGCATACCGCGCATCGCAGTGACTCCGTTAGCTTTCAGATAAGCAAACCACTGATTAAGCTGTTCATCGGTAGCATCGGTAAATGCATCGGAGATCGTCCCACCGCATGAATCTCCACTAACTGTATGCACACGGTTGGCATACAGACCTCCGAACGGTAGAAATGGTTTTCCGCTTGTATTTACAAAGTAACCGTTCGGACCGAGTTTAATCAGGTCTTTACGCATCGGGGGAGAAACGACGACAGGCTCCGATTCACCTGCAATTCCCTTGGCATCCCGCACAGATACACTGAACTTGGTAAACAGGTCTGCAGGTGCGATCAGCTTAAATATGCCGGTTCCATTTTTTGCGAGAGTAGCAGATGCAGCACCATCGCTGCCCGCCACATTTGCAGAGACACGACGTCCGGGAATAATAACCGGTTCTCCAAAGGCGCCGACTAAACGTACAGATACCCGGACAGGTTGTCCCGGTTGTGGTGCATAAGTAAGGGGGGTCACGATGTATTTCACAGGTGTGCCAACAGCTGCTGTACGAAGCTCCAACCGGTTTGCCGTTTCATCACACTTAGTTGTTATATTGCATACAACTCCAGGCTTTGATGCAGCACGCACTGTTACAGCAACGAGTCCGGTTTCGTCGGATTTTATTGTTCGGTGTTTCCCAGAGGTGGATACAAAAGCAGCATCTCCACCCGATATACGCAGGTCCACCGGTGCACCGGCTATAGGGAGTCCTTCTTTATCAAGTGCCCGCCAATGTAATTCGCACGTTGCTTTAACCGTGATAACTCCGCTATTTTCCAGCGGTTCAATTCGACTTACTTTTCGCTCATAAAGCATTGCATCATCTATCCAGGCAATACCAATCGAGCGGATATCAACTCGCACTGCGCCATACACGGCATCCTTTGGTGCGGTGCCGGTCACACGCTGTAAAGACCAGTCGCTAGTATATGCAAAACCCGCTCCGGAGTGGGTGATCCAGTTGTGATTTTTATCCGACCACACGATTGCCAGCAGTCCATCTGCTCCTACAGGATTGCCCTTTATCCACAAACGAAAGGAATAACTGTGTCCGGCCTTTACCGGTACAACCTGTTCAGCAGTCACCGAAGGGTTGCTGGGGATCAATGATGGAGCATCCAACCTTATGCAGTTCTGCCCGCTGTGCGCTCCATCGTTTTGAATCGTCATATGTGAGTTGGCATCTCCATAGTTCATATACCAGCCGTTTCCGGGTTTAGTAGTAATACTCATTGGTTCTTCAAATCCCGGGTTTGTTAGCATATTCGGTGTTCCAGCTTGTGCAAAGGCTGTTGATGTTGCGATTGTAAACAGCACAACAAGCGCGGTGAAGTGTCGAATAGAACGTTGGAGGTTTGTCATCGGCGTTATCCTTCTCTGTTGCGGGTCAATGCGGAGTAGTAGATCGGACTGTAATTAGTTCGTTTTGTGTAGTCGAAATCCCTTTGTCGATAGGTTTGCGTTTCAAGATTTCATAACGACTCGAAAGGGAATTTTGTTTTACCTATGTATAGCCAGCGAGGTACCTAATAAATAATGCTTATAATTTGGCGTCACCCTAAGGATGTTGGCGTTTATCTGCCATAATATATGTAGTTTATTATGTTTAGAGGCTTGACAATGCTAACACGTATTTTTTACTATACATCGCTTTTTACCGAGAGTAAGGGTAAAAGCTGAGTCAGTCATGAGTAATACGGGCTAGTCTGTCGCTTTACACATCGGATAAAACAAACGAATGATCGAACAACTTGACTACATATTTTTCGTATATGGACTGTCCTTCATATTGATGGCCACACAGTGTCTCGTTCTGCGACGGCGAGATAAGTCCCTGCCCTGGGGTCTACTGGCTGCGTTTGGTATCATACATGGCATCAACGAATGGCTGGATATGCTGGCCATGTCTATGTCAGACACTTCCACATTTAAAATCATTCGACTGGTAGTGATGGCTATTTCGTTCATCATGCTGGTTGAATACGGACAGCGTGCATTTAGTCAAAATGGACGTGTTGCTGCAAGGCGATGGTTGACCCCGTTACTTATAAGTATGGCTATGCATGGCATATTGTTCCGGGATATTAACACGATCAATGCTTCGTGCCGGTATGCACTGGGATTGCCCGGTGCTCTGATGGCAGCAGTTGCTCTATGGTGTATGTCCCGGGAATGTAAAGGCGGTCAGAGATACGGTCTTATTCTTGCTGCAGTATCACTGCTGGTATATGGTTTTGCTGCGGGGATAATTGTACCTAAATCTGCAATCTTCCCGGCATTGTGGTTGAATCACGATTCATTCCTTGCTATGACGAGTTATCCAGTGCAGCTTATTCGAGCATTTTGCGCATTTGTGGCTATGACTGGTTTCTGGGTCTATGGATGGCAGAAGGTGTCTTCGTCAGGACAGATTGGGTTCATAAGGCGCTGGTCATTGCCTGTAGCGGTGGTACTGGTGGTTGTACTGGGTTGGTTTGTAACTGATTTCAGGGGCAACAACACAGATGCTGATATGCGGGGTAGGCTGGTTGAACAAACCACGCGGATCGCCGCTGCGGTCAATCCTGAACGTGTTAAAACACTCTCTTTCACAGCCGCTGACAGAAACAATCCTGCTTTCCAGCGACTCTGCAAACAATTGAGAGCATACGGACGCTACGTAAAGTCCATGGGGATATGGAGTGTGGCTAGAAGTAAACGTGGGTATGCTTTCGGTCCGGAAACTTACGAAGAGAATGATCCACTAGCCTCAAAACCAGGCGTAATATACGAACACCCACCTACAGAGCTGTCATTGGCGTTTGTGAACAAGAAATCAGTAGCTGTTGGGCCATATACCGATGAATATGGCACTTTTTATGCAGGATTCGCACCTGTGTTTGATCCTCAGACCGGTAAGGTGCTATTGGTAATTGGTATGGATACTATGGCAAATGATTGGAAAGCCACAGTTGCCACTTCTCGCCTTACGTCAATTATTGGAACGCTTGTTCTGGTTATTGTTTTATTAACAGGAATGAGTGCAATACGTTGGCGCAGCACTTTAACTGCCCCCAGGCAGTCCCGTTTACAACACTTGGAAGTAGCTCAAGTGTTGGTAGTTGGTCTGGCATTAACGGTTATGTTATCACTTTTGTCTTTGGAATCGGAGAACCGCGAACGCAAGAAGATTTTCCGGGAAATCGTGCGAATGCAAACGGAAAAGGTTAGCGATGGCTTCAACAAGATATATTCGGATGTTGCAGCACTAGGACGGTTCTTTGATGGTAGCCAGAATGTCGAGTCTAATGAGTTTCACATCTATGCTGCTCCGATGGTTGCAAAGGGTGGAGTAGAGGGATGTATATGGGTTCAGAGTGTTACATCAACCCAGATATCCGGATTGGAGGCTCAGAAAAAGCGCGACGGGATCAATAACTTTACCATCTGGCAGAATGATGCAAGTGGGAATAGTAATCCTGTCTCAACTCGTCCAAAATACTATCCTGTGATATATGCAGAGATGCCTGCTAAGAAAAGTCTTCTTGGATTTGATGAAGGTTCAGAACCGACTCGCCGCACTGCTCTTGAGGAAGCTATTCATACCGGGTTTCCCACTGCAAGCGACTCAGTAATTGTAACTAACGAGACTGATAGACAACGTGCTCTTTTACTATTCAATCCGGTTTTCGCAAAGCAAGAGCAAGCAGGAGTCAACAAGCGCTTACGTGGCATCGCCATAGGTATGGTGCACTATCATTCGTTAATGGAATACGTTACAGAAGGCAACCAGGATACAATAAACATGGTCCAGACTCACTTGGTAGACATTATGTCTGCTGGTGATCCAAAACTACTTGCTGCGACCGGCAAAAATGCTGTGAACAGCTACACTGAGGTATTGGACCAGTCTCATTTGGCGCGGTACGAATTCTATGATATATTCCCGATCTTTATGTTTGGGCGTGCCTATGCAGTGGTTTCTCATCCTACTCCAGCCTTTTTCGCGGCATATCCGACCAGGAATTACCTGGTTACAGGTGCAGCAGGTATACTCATTACACTCATTTTATCTCTGCTGACAGGGTTCATTCGCAACCGACAGGTATTTCTCGAGCGTGAAGTGCAGGAGCAAACCACCGAGTTGCGGAGAACCGAAGAAAATTTGTCTACTACCTTGAACTCAATTGGCGATGCAGTAATTGCTACAGATGCTCATGGTTTTGTTACTCGAATGAACCCTATGGCAGAGGAGTTAACCGGATGGACATTGTCTGAGGCTAATGGACGTCCTATATCTGATGTCCTGAATATCGTCGATGCACGAACCCGTGAACCTGCACCTATACCCGTAGACCAAGTGATATCTACGGGTAAAGTCTGTCATCTTGCGGATCACACGACTCTCATTTCTCGTAGTGGAATTGAATGGCAGATAGCCGACAGTGCAGCTCCCATCCGTGACGATTCAGGTAGTATTGTAGGGGTCGTGCTGGTGTTTTCTGACATGACCGAACAATACCGGATCCGTGAGGCACTGAGCGAAAGTGAAAATAGATTCCGCAAACTGGTCGAGAACGCTTTATTTGGTGTAGCCGTCCACGATATCGTTTTTGATGAGAATGGAACGCCGGTGAACTATGTCTTTCTACAGGTAAACCCGGCTTTTGAATTGCAGACAGGACTTCATATCGCAGATATTCAGGGGAAATTGATTACAGAAGTGATTCCTGAGATTGAGGAACCTCCATTTCTGGATATTTATAGCAGAGTTGCTCTTTCCGGTGAGCCGATCGTTTTTGAGCATTACATCGAGCCTTTGCATCGGTATTTCAATATCAGTGCATATCAAGTTGGGCTTGGCCGATTTGCAACTGTATTTGATGATATTACTGAGCGTAAGCAAGCAGATGAAGCCCTGCAAAACGAGAAAGACAATCTTACCGCCATTTTTGCTTCGTCACCTGTCGGTATGCTTCTATTGGATGAGGATACGATGATTGTTAACACCAACACTGTGGTTGCGAATATGGTATCCAGAAACCTGGAGGAGATCATATACAAGCGAGGTGGTGGAGGCCTTGGCTGCATCCATAGCTACGAAAATGAAAAAGGATGCGGTTATGCTGATGTATGCTCGGAATGCAGCTTGAGACATGGTATCGAGCATGTCCTGGCCACTGGAACCGCTATCCACGGAGCTGAAATCCAGGCAGTACTTTTGATCGATGGACAAGAAGAGCATCACTGGCTAAGAATCAGTGCGGAACCTGTAATAATCAACGGATCTAAGCACGTTATTGTTGCCATGGATGATATCACTGAACATAAACAGGCGGAAGTAGCGCTGCGGGACAGTGAAGCGACTGTCCGAAATATAACTGACTCGGCTCGGGATGCCATCATCTTGATGGACTCATACGGGTTGATCACATTTTGGAATCCTTCGGCTGAACGTATATTTGGTTATTGTGCGGATGAAGCACTGGGGCAAAACCTGCACGAGTTTTTGGTGCCTGTACGTTATCGCGAGGCTCATAACAAGGCATTTCCTGGTTTTCAACGAACAGGAATTGGTGATGCTGTAGGACAGACGCTGGAACTGCACGCCATTCGCAAGGATGAGGTAGAAATCACTGTTTCCTTGTCTCTTTCAGCAGTGCAGAAGAATGGTGAATGGAGCGCTGTTGGCATACTTCGCGATATAACTGAACAGAAGCAAGCTGAAGAAGAGCTTCGTCAAGTCAATGCTGAGATAGATAGTGTAAACAGACAACTCGAGGAAGCCCTGCTCGCTGCTCATATACACGCTGAGGAAGTCGAAGTTGCTAAGGAGCGTATAGAAATCAGCGCTGCAGAAATGGAATATCAAGCCCGTCATGATATGCTTACTGGTCTACCTAATAGATTGCTTTTCTCCGAAGAACTGGACCGCGTAATATCAAATCACAGTATAGATAGCAGTCGGTGTGCTGTCTTATTCCTTGATCTGGACAAATTCAAGATGGTGAATGATACGATGGGCCACAAAGCTGGTGATGCGTTGCTTGTACAGACTGCAGCAAGGCTAAGCTCGTGTCTTAGAGAGACTGATGTACTTGCAAGAATGGGTGGTGATGAGTTTACTGTTCTGCTAAGAGATATCAAGTCAACAGATGATACCGCAACAGTCGCACAACGTTTGCTAAAACAGATATCGTTGCCGTTTGAAATAAATGGAATCAAACTCGTCATTGGAGTAAGTATAGGGGGCAGCGTTTATCCGGATAATGCAACTGACGCAGTCGGACTACTGAAAACCGCCGACGCGGCAATGTATAAGGCCAAGGAACTAGGCCGCAATAACTGCCAGTTATTTTCCGATGAGATCAGCCAGGAAAGCCTTGCCAGAGTTGAGATTGAGAGTGATCTAAGACTTGCTCTGGAACGAGATGAGCTAAAGGTATATTATCAGCCAATTGTTGATACAAAGACAATGAAGATTGCAGGTGCTGAGGCTTTACTGCGTTGGGATCATCCGGAGAAAGGTATTATCTCTCCAGGATTGTTTATACCAGTTGCTGAAGAAACTGGACTGATTATTGAGATTGGCAAAATGGTAACGGAAACTGCCTGCAAACAGTGCAAGAGTTGGCAGGAAATGGGTTACGCGGACTTTGAAATGTCGGTGAATGTCTCACCCGCACAACTGGGTGAAATCGATATTATTTCAGAGATACACGGAGCACTTGTTGACGCCGGTTTGAATCCGTGTTGCTTAAAGCTCGAAGTTACTGAAACTGTATTGGCCAAAAATGACAATGATGAAGTAGATATACTGAGCATTCTAAGATCTCTTGGGTTGGTAATCTGCCTTGATGATTTTGGAATCGGGTATTCTTCACTGAGTCGATTAAACAGTCTTCCCATCGGTCATATGAAAATAGATGGGTACTTCATAAAGAACATAGCAAACAACCGGAAAGACAAGGCTATGACGGAGTCTATTATAGTAATGGCTCATAACCTGGGTATTAAAGTAACTGCTGAATGGATCGAAGACGAGGAACAAATGGCCGTCATCAGATCACTGGATTGTGATTATGCACAGGGATATCTGGTCAGTCCTGCAATGTCCCCGGAAAAATTCGGAGACTTCCTGCAAAACTGGGACAATGAGCACAAAATAATCGACGCAGCCTGATCCTCTGCTGTCTAAATTACCACTAAAATCTGGGCAAATCTGCGAAATCTGCGGATGATTTTACTAACCTGACCGCACAATCAGAGCGAACGCATCAAATTAATTTTGCGAGGCAGCTTCCGTTCGTCCTGAGCGAAGTCGAAGGGCGCGGATATGTACAAACCGTTCATCCGTTCACCCTGACCGCATGATTGATTCTATTCCGCTATCACGATATACTCATTAATGCAGGTATAGATCCAAATAGAACACGTCTATGCAAGGAGTCTCGTTCTTGAATACTCAACAGAAATTGCTGCCAATAGTCAAACCTCCCTATCTGGGAGCGGCTTATTATCCCGAGGCCTGGCCTTTGGAACAGATAGATACAGATATAGAGCTGATGAAACAGGCCGGAATGAATGTCATGCGGATAGGGGAGTTTGCCTGGAGTCGCATGGAACCGAGTGAAAATGTGTTCGATTTCGACTGGCTTCATCTAGTTGTAGATAAACTCGGAGCAGCCGGCATTGCGGTTATTATGTGCACTCCAACACCGACTCCTCCAAAATGGCTTACGCAAAAATATCCGGTGGTGGTGTTTCAGCTGGAAAACGGCAGGCTGATGCAGCACGGGATGCGCAGGCACGCATGCCCTAACAGCCCGGTATACCGTGACCACTGCACCCGCATTGTAACCAAAATGGCTGAAGAATTTGGCAAGGATGACCGGATAATTGGATGGCAAATAGACAATGAATTATATGCGATGGGACCAGGGCACAGATCATGCCAGTGTCCTGTTTGCGTAAATAAATTCCAGGAATCGATGAAAGCGAAACACGGCACAATAGCTAACCTGAACGAAGCCTGGAATACTGCACTTTGGAGCCAGACTTATGAGTCATTCTCACAGCTCCCGACTCCGGATACAAGCACATTTCACCATCCATCTCTTTTGACTGAGTGGTCCAATTTTACCAGTGACTCCTACGTGGATTTTGCCAGGCATCAGGCAGATATCCTGCACAAATATACCACTCAACCGGTAGGTACTGATATGATGCCGTTGATGGGTGTAGACCATGGGGATATGCACTGCTTCCTGGATGTCGCGCAGTTCAATCACTACGATTCAGTTGACACCCTCTGGCAGGCAGGATTCTGGTTCGATTATATTCGGACACTAAAAGATGTACCTTTCTGGAACACAGAGACACAGACTTGCTGGAACGGCGCAACCGCTGCCAATGGATACAAAGAGCCAGGCTTCTGCAAAGCAAACAGCTGGCTGCCGATAGCGTATGGTGGAGAAGCTAATTTATACTGGTTGTGGAGACAACACCGCGCAGGGCAGGAGTTGATGCACGGGGCTGTAGTATCCAGCACCGGTAGACCACTACATATTCTGGAAGAAGTCAGGGAGATAGCTGACGGGTTTGCTATAGCAGCTGATTTTCTGAATACTACCAGGCCAACATCAGCAAAGATCGCACTGCATTACTCGCAGCACAGCGGTAGAATGTTCGAATATCAACCTCTGGTCAACAATTTCGTTTACCTCTCATCTCTTATGGAAAAAGTCTACCGCCCGATGATCCGAGCACAGCTCAGGCTGGATGTCATTCATCCGATGGCAGACCTGAGCAGCTATAAGATGATTGTCAGCCCATTCCTGATCTCTCTGGATACGCAGAATTTGCGGGAGAGGATCAAGGAATGGATTGAAAACGGAGGCATTTGGATTGTAGGACCGATGTCAGATGTCCGAAATACCCACGCAGCCAAGTTTACTCATGCTCCTTACGGTTCGCTTGAAGAATGGGCTGGGATATACTGTAAATATGAGATCCCCGCTGACCCCAGAGATTTTAAAATGCGTTGGGCAGACGATAGAGAGACTAACGGTTCCGTCTGGTATGATGGCCTTGAACTAAGAGGTGCGGAAGCCTTGGCAACATACACCGAAGGTCCTTTCGCAGGCCTTGCTGCAATCACCCGTAAAAACATGGGCAAAGGCCAGATAATTGTCCTGGGAACAATGCCTCAACCATCAGATTTCCAGTCGCTGCTTCTTAGTATCGGCAAAGAAACAGGTGTTCTACCCGTAGCCAAAGCTTCGGAGAATGTCCTTGTAGTTCCGAGAACTGGTGAAGGGCAGGATGGAATGGTAGTGATGGAGATAGAACACAAACCCGGACACATCGTACTACCGAATAAAATGATGGATATCCTGACTGGCAAAGAACACACAGGAATGCTTGAACTGGAACCGTATACAGTAATGGTTTTGAAGAAATACTAATATATAGACCTGTATAATCACACATCCGTTCACCCTGAGCAAAGTCGAAGGGTGTCAAAAATCCCGTATGGGCGACCCTTCGCGGTCGCCCGGGAACCCTACTTGGTGCTGAAAAATACTAATATATAAACTTGTATAATCACACACCCGTTCACCCTGAGCAAAGTCGAAGGGTGTCAAAAATCCCGCAGGTGCGACTTTCCGCGGTCGCCCGCGTAATAGTACAACATTCAAAATACATGAATAAGGAGAAATAAAATGCCCAAAGACGATATTATTCCAATTATACTCGACACCGATATCGGGTCCGATATAGATGATGCCGTATGCCTTGCCTATTTACTAAGGCAGCCTCGATGTGAACTTGTTGGGGTTACTACTGTCAGTGGTCAGGTGGTAGAACGGGCTAAACTGGCAAGCGCAATGTGTCTGGCTGCCGGCAGGACCGATGTTCCAATTCATCCTGGCACTGAAAACCCTATGTTGACTCCACAAAAACAGCCCGAGGCTCCGCAGTCTGCTGCACTGGCTTCTCTTCCGCACTCTACGGATTTTAAGAGCAATTCGGCGATAGATTTTATGCGCCGGACTATTCACGAAAGACCGGGTGAGATCACACTTCTCGCTATCGGCCCAATGACTAACGTAGGGCTTCTCTTTGCCATCGATCCCGAGATACCAGCCCTGCTGAAACAGCTGGTAATGATGTGCGGCAATTTCCCTGATGGCCAGGAGTGGAACGCCATTACAGATCCGTATGCCACGGCGATTGCCTACAAAGCGCAGCCAAAATTGCACATGTCCGTGGGCATTGATATTACAACGCGATGCTTTCTGAGTGCCGATCTTTGCCGTGAAAAGTTTGTTGGGAGCGTCCTTGAAGCCGCTGCAAAAATGGCTGAGACGTGGTTTAAACACGTGGAGGGAATCACTTTCCACGATCCACTGACTGCAGCAATCATATTTGAACCAGACATCTGCAAATATGGATATGGCAGTGTGGAAGTTGAAATAATGGATAAGGACAACATGGGCACAACCCGCTGGAATGCAGACTCAGCAGACAAACGGCACACAATAGCTGTGGATGTAGATCCGGACCGTTTCTTCGAACACTATTTTTCGATCGCAGGATCGTAGAAACATACCCTTAAAAACTGTGGGGATGGTTCATACCGTCCCCATAAACCCCTATACCATCATCGAGATCCTTCACTGCGTTCAGGATGACAATATTACAATCACCGATCTCATCCCCCCACATTTTAATAGAAACCGATGTATAATGTCGTGTTATTATGCACTATTCCAGGGGAGAGTGATCTTTTATGGCACAGTATATAGTTGATGGACATGCGGCAAGTATATTGCCTGACAACAAAAAGTGGATGCTTGTTTGGCAAGATGAATTTGATGGTGACACGCTTGACCGCAGCAAGTGGGATTATCGTTTGTATATGATGCACCAGAGGCACAATACTTTCTCTGATCAAGGCACAGCAACCTTGGACGGTGACAGCAATCTGCGGCTGGAGTTGGTGGAAAAGGATGGCATGTTCTACACTGCACAACTGCAGACCGGTGAGAATTTTATGGACAGACCGGGAGATACAGGTTATGGTGAGTTTACATGGCCTATCGGGAAGTTTAAAACGCCGGGGTTTATGCATAAATACGGTTATTATGAGATTCGCTGTAAACTCCAAACACAGGAAGGCTGGTGGTCTGCTTTTTGGCTGCAATCACCTATTATCGGGGCAACTGCAGACGGAAAAACCTCGGGTGTTGAAGTCGACATTATGGAATCCTTCGACCGTGATGGAATAGTTGAACACACAAACCATTGGGGTGGATACGGCCAGGACCACGGCTGCACCACATCCGGTAAATATAAACTTACAGACACAGAAGATGGATACCATCACTTCGGAGTTGACTGGAGCAGGGATGGTTATGTTTTCTATGTGGATGGAAAAGAATCCTGGCGTGTCGATGGTCCTGTGTCCGACATAGAACAGTTCATCCTCATTTCAGCTGAACCCTGGGGATACCGATGGCCTGATGTTCGAGGTGAAAAGCTGAAAGACGCAATTTTACCAGATGCTTTTATTGTAGACTATGTCCGTGTATTTGATGAGATTAGATAGGAAGAGACTAACATGAAAACAGAAACTTATACAAAAGGCATTGTTTTTGAAAGTGATACATATTATATTGGTGATCAGAGCGAATATCATTTTTATTTGAATGAGGCAACTTATTGCACCGACCGTGATTATGTCGCAGCATCAACGGCCGCTGGCGATAGTCTCCTGGTTGCTTTGGTTCTCAGAAATCTTAAAAATGTTACACTCGATTTTGGTGGTGCAAGGTTAGTTCTCCACGGCAGAATCGCACCATTTGTATTCGACCACTGCGAGAACGTCACTCTGAAAAACTGCAGTATCGATTATGACAGGCCATTTTATACACAGGCAGACATCCTTGAAGCCGATACAAAACACCTGAAACTCAAGATAGCAGACGGTTTCCCATATCGCGTAGAGGGCAATTATCTCGTTGCAGTCAGCGAAACCTGGGAAAACTATATGAATCAGAAAGACCTTCTGCTCCAACCTTATGACCGTGAGACAATGGCTCCTGCCCCGGTAGAGTGCATTCTGGCGTTGATCGGTGAGGAAATATTCGACTATCCCAACCCGCCGCTCCCCATACGTCATTTATACGCCGAAGAGGATGGAGATACAGTAATTCTGCACGGAGATTTCCCCAGTTCATATAAAGTAGGGCACATTATAGCCATTACCCACGAACCCAGAGACAAAAATAGCATCCTGGTAGTTAGCTGCAAAGACGTGCTTGTTGAAAATGTGCGGATCATCTGCGGCGCATCGATGGGATTTGTTGCTCTATATACTGAAAACATCACTCTTCGGGGTTTCAATATGTATATGGATGAAATGTCCAGAGGAGTAGTAGCCAATAATGCAGATGCTATCCACTGTTACAACTGCTCAGGAATGTTTATTATCGAAGACTGTATTTTGGAGAGCATGTTGGATGACACGATAAACATCCACGGGAACTATACTACTGTAAAGCAAGTGGAAGGCAAAACAATCACAGCGCTGCTTTCCTGCCACGGCTTAAAAATGCTCAGGCTGTATAGCCCCGGAGATCAGATAAATATATACAGAGGCCATACTCAGGAACTGCTTGATACATTCACTGTCCTCGAAGTCAGCGATGATGGTAAGAACGATATTACACTTAAACTGGACAAACCAGTGGTTGGTATCAGCGAGAACGATTTGATAGAAAACTACTCCGCAATGCCCGAGATTACAATGCGCCGCTGCCGGACAGGCAGGCTCAGAGGAGGAATGCGTCTTCAGAGCCGTCGCAAAACACTGATCGAGGACTGCTGCCTAAATACTGTTTCAGAAGCGCTTCACCTTACTGGAGACAGCACATATTGGTTTGAATCCGGTCCTGTGAATGATCTCACCGTCCGAAACTGCCGCTTTGCAGCCGCACAGTCGCAGAGAATATCTATCGTTCCTCAGGTTGAGTTTACAGAAAAAGCTCCTTATTATCACAGCAACATAAATATCATCGACAACATATTCGAAAGCCCCTTCGTGCTCTACGGACATCACGCTGATAACCTGGTTATCAATAACAACAAATACGAGCCAGCAGCAGGAAGCCAGACAGATGAATCAGGTCTGTATGTCATAATAATAGACTGTGGCAAGTGCGATATAACTGAAGCAGAAGTTCGAGAATAATCAAGATTGCTCCTTCGCTCTGGAGGGATTTGCAATCCCTCCAGCTTTTTCCCATCCAACACCTGTATCAGTTACCACTATATACCTTAACCAACCAATCACCCACAGCTAAACACCTTATCCTGTGAGTTTGTGGCTGCCAGGAACGGGGTAAACCAGTACGTTAGACGGTATAGTCGGGGGTGACTGATTGACAGGACAAAATTGGCATGCGATAAGTGCAGGTGAAGTGCTGGCAGCGCTGGAGACTTCTCGTGATGGATTGCACGAAGAGGAAGCAAAGAAGCAACTTGTTTTGCACGGACCTAACGAGTTTGGGCAACAACCAGAGATATCCTGGCTGCAAACTCTGATCGCACAGGTGAAGAGTCCACTGGTCTATGTGCTTGCCATTGCAGCAGTGATATCGCTGATTGCAGGACACCTTACAGACGCTGCGGTAATAATTGCTATTGTTATCCTCAATACAGTCATCGGATTCATCCAGGAATTTCGAGCAGAACAAGCCATGGCAGAACTTGCAAAGTTCGCTGCACCCACGGCAATGGTCATACGCGATGGTGAAGAACGAAATATCGTATCGGCTCAACTGGTCCTCGGAGATATTGTGATGCTTGCTGCCGGTGATAAAGTCCCGGCAGATGGCAGGGTTCTTGAAGCATACAATCTGGAATCAAACGAGTCCGCACTGACTGGCGAATCTGCACCGGTGGAGAAGAATGCAGAGTCCATGGACATGGAAACCCCTCTTGCTTCACGCAGTAATATGGTTTACTCCGGTACGATTGTGACACGAGGTCGGGGGATAGCGGTAATTACCGGAACCGGTACATCCACTGAGTTTGGTGAGATCGCTTCGGAGGTTCGTTCGATCAAGCGTGAGGATACCCCACTTCAACGGCAGTTGGCGATAGTAGGCAAGACACTGGGGATCATTGCCCTGGGTTTGGCTGGGTTGGTATTCGTTATAGGACTTCTCAGGGGAATCGACTTGCTGCAGATGTTTATGTTTGCAGTGGCTTCTGCTGTCGCTGCAATACCCGAAGGCCTGCCTGCTGTAGTTACCGTGGCGCTCGCAATAGGCTTGAAGAGCATGGCCCGCCGGAATGCAATTATACGGCGTCTTGCTGCAGTAGAGTCCCTCGGTGCTGCAACGGTCATTGTGACTGATAAGACCGGTACGCTGACACAAAACCGGATGACCGTAGAGTCGGTATGGAGCATTGGATCACCAGAAGGTACCCCTGGCGGGAACTTTCTAGATAGCGAGCAGGCAAAGAATGCGCTGGCTGCTGCTTCGCTGGCGAGTGATTCAGAGTTGAAAGAAGTCGACGGCGAGTTCAGTGCAACAGGCGACCCCACTGAGGCGGCATTTGTTGTAGCGGCTGCTCGTGCAGGACTCCGCAAATCCGATCTGGAGGAGAAATGCAGGAGAGTCTCTGAGATTCCGTTCGAGTCTGAGACAGGTTATATGGCCACTTTGCATCAGTGTGAAGATGGAATGATTGCATACATTAAAGGCATGCCAAAAGCACTGTTGAAGCGCTCCGGGGCTGTGCTTGTCAATGGCAAGGAAGTTCCTATGGATGCCGGCATGCGTAAGGAACTTGAAGATGCAAACACTGCAATGGCCGGGCGCGCGCTGAGGGTGTTGGCGGTTGCCTATAAGAAGATGGCAGACGATAAAAAAGGACTTGTGGGGGAGGATGTAGACCAGGGATTAGTTCATCTGGGTCTGGTAGGAATGATGGATCCACCCCGACCTGAAGCCATCAAGGCGGTAGAACGATGCAGGCAGTCGGGAATACGCGTGATTATGGCTACTGGAGACAGTGTAGATACGGGACGGGCGATTGCATCGGAATTTGGATTGATGCAGGAGGACTCTCTGGCGGTGGATGGCACCGAGTTGTCCCATATGTCAGACGAAGAACTTAAGGAGAAACTACCTCGGATAGCTGTGTTCGCACGTGTTGAACCGGCCCAGAAACTGAGACTGGTGAAGATCCTTCAGCAGATGGGTGAAGTCGTAGCCATGACCGGTGATGGTGTGAATGATGCCCCGGCTCTAAAGAAAGCAGACATTGGGGTTGCTATGGGGATTACGGGCACGGGTGTTGCAAAGGAAGCCGGAGACATGGTTCTGGCTGATGACAACTTTGCCACGATAGTTGCAGCTGTCGAAGAGGGCCGAATTGTATTCAGCAGGATTCGCAAAGTGATCTCGTACCTGGTCTCGACAAACGCCGGGGAGATTGTTACTGTTGCATTTGCAGTAGCTGTAGGTTGGCCGCTGCCGTTAACGGCGGTGCAGTTACTTTGGGTAAACCTGGTGACTGACAGCACCCCCAGTCTTGCATTGGCAGTGGACCCACCGTCACTGGATGTACTGTCACAGCGCCCACGCGATCCGAAGGAGAGTGTGATCAACCGGGAGTCTTTACTGCGCATGGCAATTGTAGCTCCCGCAATGGCAGTAGCGACATTAACCGCATTCTTCCTGGGTCTGGAGAGCGGTCTTCCCAAGGCGCATACGATGGCATTTGTGACTCTGTCTATATCTCAACTATATAATGCAATCAACGTGAGATCGGCACGCAAGTCCATATTTACGATTTCTCCTTTTACCAACAAACCTCTATTGTATGCCATAGTTTTCTCACTCGCCCTGCAAGCTATGCCGGTGTATGTGCCTGCTTTCCGATCAGCTTTCAACACGATCCCCCTGGTTCCGACAGACTGGATTGTAGCCTTCGGCCTGGGAAGTGTGGTCATATGGACTGAGGAGATGCGAAAACTGGTGCTCAGAATTAGGACTGCCAAGTCCTAGACTATGGTGTCTTGCAGGAGTCAGTTGTTCCAACCTGCATTTTTCATTTGTAAATAAGTGTGCGATCATGAGTTAAACTTTATTAATCGCGGTGAGAAAGAATAAATGAAACGTGCAATTATAATCCTGCTATTGGTTCTGTTTGCCTCTTTGTATCTGAATACTCCATTGTGGGCGAAACTCGATAAATACGGCGGCTATACTGGACTCAAAGGAACTAATACCAGCGGTTATTTTCGCACGGAGAAGATCGGCAATAAATACTGGTTTGTTACTCCCGACAATCATGTCTTTTGGCTCACGGGTATGTGCTGGTGGGTGTATATTCCAACAATTCTCGAAGACAAAGATAAAGCCTGGCGGGCGTATTTCTATGATTGCCCATCACTCGGTTATCGTCCCGTAGAGTTGAATCAAAGAGCAAAATACAAAAACTATGCGGACTGGCTCGCAAAGAATACTGACAGAATGCGCAAGTGGGGGTTCAACACGGTCGCGTGCGGTGGATGGTTCTATAAGAATCCTTATCCGGATACCTATGAAATCGTCAGCATCACAGATGCCGCGAGAGGCTGGGGAACCTCGACAACACTCGATTATAATGTGGGAATTGTCACATGGCCACTGCCAAATGGCCAATCACAGCCGCAGATCAACGCTGGAACAGTTGCTTTACGAAGGTTCGTTCCCAGCGTGAACGATAATTTTGCCGATGTGTTTGATCCTCAGTTTGAAATCAATGCACGAACCGCGGTCGAAGTGAGCACAGTTCCGGACAATGCTTCAAATCATTGGAGGATCGGTATTTTCCCGGACAGTGAGATCCGCTGGAATTACCGATTGATCCATAATCGCGGTTTGGCCGATGCTTATATCACACAGCGTAGAGGCACATATGCCAAGGCAATCTGGCTTAGCTGGTTGCAGAGAAAGTACACCACACTGGGTGATCTGAATAATGCCTATGGTACTTCGTTCAGCAGTTGGGATGATCCAGGGGATGACTCCTCAGTCAGTAATCTCTACCGTATCCAGGATGACGACGCAGGCCATTCCGTCATAAGCCAGGACAAGATAGCCTTTGTTGACGATACGATCTTCGCTGACTGCAGGACAATGCAAATGGATGAAGCCGTCGTTCCCGTTGTGCTCCCTGACTGTTTTATTGCGCTTCCAGCAGATTGCAGTGGCAAGCAGTACTGGGTGAACAGCTTCCTCAAGTCCAGATATATCGATCTACAGGCATTGAACACAGCCTATGGGACTTCATTTACGAGTTGGAACGGGTCAGAATCTACCTCTGTTGCAAATATTCTTCGATTGAAAGACGATCCTGCTTATCCGGCGATTCATAACGACAAACTCGATTTTATGACAGCGATAGCCGAACGATATTACAGTACTGCTGCTAAAGTCATAAAACAGAGCGATCCCAACCATCTCATTTTTTCCGAAAGGTACAGTGCATGGTGGAACCAGCAGCTGGATTCTGCCATAACATGGGATTTTAACAACAGAGTATTTACTGCGGCTGGCAAATACTGTGATGTTCTCTGTGCAAACACATACCACGATACTCAAGCCCTGGATAGTTCCAAATACCAACTCTGGAGCAGGATGTTCAAGTATGGTAAAAAACCTATCATGATTACAGAGAATTCCTATTCAGGTGACGATACAATCCTGCCAAATCAGACCTGGTGGGAGAATGATTCACCCACGCAGGTTGGAAGAGGACGAAAGTACATAGAGCAGCTTCAATTTGCCGGCAGTTGGTCTACTGAAGATCCAAACAGTCCAGGTAAAGTATATCCATGGGTTGGCATTACATGGTTCGATTATTACGACAGCCCGTCGCTGAAAAACAGAGGCAATGAAGACACTAATTATGGACTGGTTAGTGTTATGGAGGAACCTTATAGCATTATGACCGCAGCAACTTCAACCGTGAACAGCCAGATTTACGATCATCGTGCAAAGGGAAAACAATGGAGTGTATTCGCAGGTCCGGCACTGTCCTCTCCGAGCGAAGGCGCTAAACTGGCTTCCTCCACACCTTCATTCAAATGGGAAGCATGTTTACAGGACCCTGTGCTTGGGGGAGCTGTTGCTAAGCTGAAATCATACGAACTGCTGATTTCTCCTGAATCATCGTTTCCTGAGGATCAGACGATCAGAGTCAATGCAGGCGCTAAAACGAGTTATATGTATACCAGAGACGGGGGACTGGCAAATGGAACCTGGTATTGGACAGTAGGTGCGATAGATAATGCAGGCCATAGAGGTCAATATGCCCAACCTCGCAAATTAATGGTCAAAACGCTGTCTGCCGATCCTGCGAAAAACCTTGCATGTTCTCAAGTCACTGGCTGGAATACAGTCGATACCACGGACACTGGAGGTGCAGCATCCTCTTTTGTCTTTCTGGACAACATAAAAGCCATTAAGGGACAAAAAACATCCACTCGGATTGTATTCACATCCTACAGTTACAACAAGATCACCAAGGCAAAGAACAACGGTGATGCGAAGGTATATGCATCGCTTGATCTACCAGGTTTGGATTGGTCCGGATATAGCCATCTGGTATTCCGGATCAATCCAAATCCATTCAGTCATCCCGCAAATAATGGTGGTCTTGTATCGCCTACTGGTTGGTTAACGGTATCGTTATACAACGCTGAGACGCCGGACACTCCCGTTCTGTCTGTGCCGCTGGATCCCGACGGTACTCTACCGATCAACCAGTGGAGCACCGTCACTATCCCTTTAAAGAATGTGAAACGCAATCGGATTAACAGAATTGTATTCAGCAGTAAATGCAGGCTTATACCTGCATGGGACCAGCGTTTAATTTTCAATATTGGGCACATCACCCCTATGGCGATATCTTCTTTCAAATAGGGAATTGATTTTACCTGCAAGCTCCATTAAGGGCAGTAATAATAGGCCTCACTTCATGAGTAAATCTGCGCAATGTTTCTTCATCGAGTGCCGGCTTAGGGACACGGAATACTCGGGGACCAAATCCACGTGCTTTTAACATATATTCGAAAACCTGCATTAGTCCAACCCGAATAGCCAGGTCCAGAAATGCAACATATCGTTCCTGCAACTGCATAGCATATAAGATATCGCCTTCACAGACAGCTTGGTACAACTCTACAAAGACCTTCGGGAACAGATTGTAGGTCATACCTATACCACCGCTCGCACCATACAAGAGACCAGGGCACAGTATCTGGTCCTCTCCGTTAAAAACTACTGTATCAGGTCTTGCCAGCAAAAGCTGTTTCATGAGGAAAATATTATAATCGCTGAATTTGAGTCCGATGACACCTTTCACATCAAGAAGCCTGATCACCGTTTCCAGTGAAAGCTGAACTCCCGTATATCCTGGAATATAGTATACAAATACAGGCATCTGAGCGGCACGGGCAAGTTCTGAATAATAACTTATGAGCTGGTCGTCGTCAAGAGAGGCAGGAGGTATACTTGCAATGGCATTCGCTCCGACTTGTGCAGCATGCTGGGCAAGTTCTGTCGGATCAGATGTATTTAATGCACCGACATGCACTATGACTGTACCGTCAAACTCTCTGGACACTTCTACAGCCAGCTGGGCAGCGCGTTTCCGATCATCGATGCTCATATTGTAACCATCACCGGTTACCCCACACACATAGAGCCCATGCACCTTTTCGTTATAGAGGCTGTGTGCCAGCGAAATAAATGCATCCTCTAGAAAAGAACCATTATCATCGCACGGACTTGCAATAGCCGGCAGTATTCCTGAAAATTTATTTTTCATATTGTTCTCCATTCATTTTCTCGCCGCCAGATATCCCCAGACATACGCATTGACTCCCATAGTTTGATCTATGCAGAACTCATTTAGCGCTGGCCAGTACCGCACATCCCAATATGCCTCGGTGGTCGGCCAACTGTAAACCTCCGGCTGCGTGTGCTTGCCAATAAACCAGGTGATCGGCCATGTGATCCAGTCACCGTGCCATTGCTGGAGGTCAACGTTGCCATATGGGGTCAGACCCATTGGCGGTTTCTGGCCGGTCGCGATTGCGTCCATATTCATTGCTTTGGTTGAGTTCACACCTAGACCAGATGTATAGACCATGTTGTTTGGATTGGCACCGCCGGGGAACAAGCATGCCTGCACCGCCCCGGAAATGTATTTCTGGTCATTAGTTAGATAATGAGCTCGGACAAGAGATACGGCGCCGTGTGGATTGCTGTAAAAACCTATGAACTGCGGTTTACCAAAGTCATCGGAAGCAATGCTGAAAGCATTTTTCAATTCATAGGCCAGCGAACCATCAGCATCGGCGATAATGGCATTCCGTGCGTTCCGCTTTACAGTCGGATCACCCATATTCTGCGGTAATCGTGCATAAAGAAACGCGGCAGCGCGGCCCACATGGTTACCGCGGAATGATGGAGTATCATCTGTTTTAAGAACTGTGTCTTCTACAAAGACTGCATTCCAATGCGGGTCTTTAGTCAGTTCATAAAGGCATCCTGCTGCCAGGTTGCGGCATTGGTGTATTTCCTCTGTGCGATTTGGCAGCTTATCCCAGGTGCCATTTGTTTTGCGTTTAGCCCGATCAGCTTCCGCCCATTCCATCGCCTTAAGGGCTGTCTCACGGTATGTTGCAGACAGTTTACGATCATATTTTTGTAGCACTAGAGCAGCTCTTGATGCGACTGCAGCATAGATATAGCTGGAATATATATCCGGCGCGTACACGAAACCAGGCATACGCTGTTTCCAACTCACTTCACCACCGCTTGGGTCGCCATTAGTTTCGATGCCATAGCGTACACCGCCATCCAGCATTTGCAGGCGCCGGAACAGGTCCAACTCGAACAGACATTCCTTAAGAAGGTCTGGCCCCGGTGCGTCATTTGGGATGTTGAGCTTCAGTTTGCCGAAGTAACCAGGGAAGAGCTGCAGCAATTCAAGCTGCCAGAATGTGCTGGTCAGCATATGGTCAATACGGCGAGGGTTCCAGTCACCGGCATCGTGATAACCACCCCACGCTTCCATTACGGGCTTACTGGTGTCCCCAGATGCAAGATCACCCTTACCATCCGGATTGCCGTCCACAATGGAGAAGGTAGACTGTGTAATGGGCATGCAGTCGTTGACGCCCGGTTTCCAGCAGACCGGGCGGATGAAGTCGGTGTATGGTGGACCGAGCTCAATGCCGCTTCTCTCGTTGTAGAACCCCTTCATCTGAACCAGAAACGCCTTCTCCCATACCTTTGGACCGATAAAGAACGAATATGAGCATCCAATTCCCTCGACCTCAACGCGATATTGTCCCGGCTTTCTGAACTCCGAGAAGTCAATTGGTGAAACAGATGTCCCATTGAAGTTGCGGGTAGTTCCCATTTTCTCTGGTTTGTCCGAAGGCCATGCTGCTCCTACAGAACCACTGAAAACGCGTTTGCCGGTTTTTATATCCACTAAGTGAAAACGCAAACCTGCCGGGAATGCGTAGTCACCACCTGTGCCCATCCAAATGGACAGATAAGCACGCTTAATCGGATCGTCCGGACGGAACCCGATCTGGTTCACATGGATCGCCTCGCTCCACACCTTCGTAGTATCAAAGAGAAACGTTACACCAGGTTCGCGAGTGTTCAGGTATCCAAGAGTAATCTTATACTTATTTCCCAGAGTCAGGGGATGCGGTAGTTTGAGGTAAATGCTGTGAAGAACAGTGAGATTTGCCTGTACCGGCTGCTGCCAATCGTCGGGTTTCGACTTGCGCATTACCTTCAGCGGTGTTACAGGTTGAGCGAACGCGGGGTCATCCGTGGATGAGACCTTGTAGTTCGCAGGATCATCTGCTTCAACAAGCAGCAGTGGGTCGCCAGAAAAACCTTCGAAACTCACTACACCGGTCTCCTTGCTGTGTGGGCCGACCAGCATTCCAAGGTCCTGTCCGTTTCGCTTCAGGTGGGGAAAGTCGTTACCGCTATTGTCGTCCCGTACATCACCTGGCTGCGGTGTATATTCACTCAGCTTGCATGGAGTGAGTTTACCTGTATGGATCCTTATACAAAGAACATCTCGTCCTACCGCATAAACCGACTGGATTTCAGGTGAATCCACCATGCGTTGACTATACTGTGCGCGTGCTGCCTGCCGTTCTTTTTCTGCCTGAATGCGAGACTCTTCATCCCGTTTGATGCGTTCTGCTCGCAGTTTGCGTATGCTTTCACTCGGTGCAACAGCCACTATAGCCTCAACGCGGAGGTCTACGGCATTATCGTTTCCGTAATCACCAGTAAGTTGCCACTGCATGATCTTACCCAGGTTCGGTAAGCCTGTTTTCCCGGTTTCATTTGGATTGGCGAATGCAGCGCCGTCAACAGGCAAAAGCTCGATCGATACCGCACCAGGCGCCGGTAACGTGAAACTCCATATACCGGAACGACCGTCTGTGTCGTTCAGCATAAGTCGAAGCGTTTTCAATGTGTTTCGTGATCCGACACTCACCAGTAGTCCCGGACAGTAATCCGCATATGGAGAAAGATCAAGGTCCTGGTTGACGCCGCCGCCTCCCTTTGGGGACATACCATCAGCATCCAGCAGCGCCACACTGTTGTTCGTTCTTGCCCGGTTTTCCCACGTACCATAGGTAAAGAGAAACGGTCGATCAAATCGAGTAATCACGAAGGAACTCTGTGCACCATCCGATCGGCAGACAGTTCCATTGACCAAAGCCAGCATCAATAGTAACAGGATGTTCAGATATTGTCTCATTTATCTTCCTCAATGCAGTAGATGAGAGAACGCGATGTAACACCTGTCTGCTATTCAGCATTCCGGGAATATAAGAATTCGCACATTTTGATGAGCAGCCTCTGAAGCAAACTTTTCAATCTTACGGGAAGTTCTCTGCCTTGTCCCACTGTGTATTTTTAAATTGAACCGCGGAAGCCCTTATAATACTTAAAATAATGTCCTCCATAGGCGTTGAAATATTTATTAACGTGCATTAACAGGCATAAGTAGAACAGGCGCTTCTCCCACAGGTATAGTCCGATTATTGCCTGGAGCAGTAACTTTACCCGTCAGATCGCGGCATTGCTTCACATTCCACGATGCAGGAATTGAAAATGACTGGGAACCGTTTGGACTCCACACAATCCAGAACGGAGAACCGCCCGGATGTCGCAGTTTAGTTGTCCAGATGCCTTTTGCATTCATTCCACAGGAGAGCATTACTGACCCAATCAGCCAGTTCTCCACTTGCTCGAATGCCTTCGCTGCTGGTGTCACTATTGTGAACTTGCCCTGAGCATCTGCACGGATTCCCACCTGGCTATATTGATTCCATGAATACCAATAGTACCGCTTGAAGCCAGTCGCCCAGTTGAGAATGAACGCTCTTGCTACACAGGCGGAGACTTCGGCGTCAGTGCTTTTGCCGTCCCAACCCCAGCCGGTTTCTGTGTTCCAGAGCGGTTTTTTATCCATATGGTGAGAGGCAAGCATAATGCGATAAAGCCTACTGCCGCTGACCACATCCTCCGGAACTGCGCTATACATATGGACCCCGATGACATCCGCATACTTTCCGCCGCCTGCCGTAAAATAGTCGCTCATCCATCCTATGCAGGCCAGGTTACCGCCCCCGGAGACAGACGGAGTAATCACCAGTGCTACCGGGTCCGTTTCGTTCAATACTTCGCGAGTTGCTTTTTCAAGGGGTACAAGCTGTGCGGGAGTTCCGCTGTAAAAATAAGCTCCATCCGGCTCATTCCATACTTCATAACCATGGATTTTACCCTTGTAGCGAGTGGCAGTGGCCCGAATGAAATCCTTCCAATCGTTGACATCGGCAGGAGGTGCGGTAGCTCCGAGGGCACCATAAGGACTTTGTTTGTTATTGGGATCAGAGGAAGCCCACTGAGGTGTAAATCCTAGCGTCAGCAGAATCTGTACTCCGCGCTTTTGCGCTTCCGTTGTATCAATATCCAGCCACGACCAGTTGAATGTGCCTTTTGCAGGTTCGATGCTGGCCCAGACAACCCCTGAATCCCAGGTCCGAAATCCTCCCAATGGTATAGCAGGCCATGGGATATTGCCATAATCGTGCATATGGTTAACATTAATCCCGAAGTAGGATTTGGGGATAGGCGTCTTTGGTGGACTAATGGTAACTGGACGTGCTTTGGAGGTGCCGATCTCGGCATCGTCAATATAGAACGTTCCTAACCCCTGGCTGTTAATCATTAGAAAAACAGGAATGTTCTCCGGAACATAACCGCTGGTTTCAACCTTTGTCCATTGCGAACCGATTTTTGCCGGAGTGGAAGCATAGGTTGCATAGGGTGCGCCGGCCTGGCGAATACCAACTGATATCCACAGCGGTGATTCAGCACGCAGCCAGACTGAAGCACGATAATATCCTTTGGACAACTGCAATCCCTGCGCAAACTGTGTGAAACCACGCTTGATCTCGATTTTTTGAGCATACTTACCGCTGTGAGGATTCGAAGTGTCCATCGAATAGACAAGGCTGACATCTGCCCAATTGGAGTTATCCATCCACCCTTCAGCAACAGTGCCTTCAATCTGCGCCTTACTGTTGGGGTCATCGCTGGTGCTGACCAATTTCTGCCCAGGTGTCTCGAATCCTGGGTTTTTCAAGGTCTGCGCCTGGACCTGCCCCAGTATTAAGAACCAAACACAGGTGAATACAGTCAATTTTATAGCCACTCTCTTAACCTCTTCTCCATCTCTACCATCAGCACAACTCTGGACACATCCGTACAGAGTTTATGAAATCTTAAACGAATACAACGAAGCGTCCCGCATAAAGAACCTCAACCGCAGGGAATCCATCTGTGGAATCTCAGTTTTGCCATTCCAGGTTATAGTTGTCTTCACGTTGTCACCGGTAAAGGCATCACAGTCGCTTCGGGAGAATCCATCAAGTATGTTGTCGTCAGCATCAGTTACTTCAACTTCAATGTACCCCGCAGATCCACATGCTGCATTCAATTCGAGGGTCCTGCCGTTTGTAATCAGTGCACGGGTAACCAATATTCCTTCACGAACTTCTCTGGCATCCACTGAAACAAAGCCATCAAGTCTCATCCTGGCTAGTCCTATGCCATACTGCACAAGTTCACGGTTATGTACTTCGGGAAGATCAAGTTTTTCATATTCTCCCATCATCCACCAGTCGTGGTGGCAATCGGCCCCGCCATAGTAAACATACAGTTCATCTTCAACCGGGATCGGAGCATTCGATATATTCACCATGCACTGGTCCCAGGAATCTGCGCTTGTAGTGAGCCACGGCTGCCTCTGGTTTAAAAAATGCCAGTCATATCCATTCCGGCTATACAGCAACCGGACATCAAGCGTGTTCGCTACCTCCTGCAGAACATTAAGGAATCCGACATATATATCCCCAATCTTTGTCTGCACCATACCGTAGTAGCTGTCATCCAGGTTATCTTCCAATGCATCCGGAGTCAGGATGCTTTTGGGAAGTGACCAGTGAATCAGGTCCTTACTCTCCGAAAGAAATACCCTTCGTTTATTCATTCGTGATTCATCACCGGGATATGCAGGAGGGAAAAAGCTGTTGGTCTTCGGTCTGCGCGAATCATGGTGAACGCTCAGCATACCGGCTGCGCGGGTGAGGAACCGGTAGATACCTGAGTCCGAATCAATAAAGAATGTATAGGCGTCACCCAGGCCATTTCCATGCCGGCCATATCTTGGCAGTTCCTCGCAGGGTGTCCATTCTATCCCATCCTCTGAATAATGCATCTCAATGCGGACCTCATCAGAAGCGACATCAAACCCCGGCTTCATTACCAGAGTAGCAGCCAGTTCCTCATCACTGCGGTCTTTGGCATAAATATAACGGGTCAACAACATTTTGAAACGTTTCTTTGGATCCGTTTCCAGCGTATCCTCGAATATGGTCGTGGAGTCCAGTTTGTGGAATGGGGGTTTGTTGCCAATGACGATGTTGGTTTTACGGCCATCTATCTCGAGATAATCCAGTTCCGGTTTCTCCCAGTTCAGACCATCACTCGAACGGGCGAACGAAGTCCAGGAAGAGACACAATACAGGGTCTTGGCCCGGGCAACCTCCGCTGTATCAACAGGAAAGTCATCATACCAGCACTTAAACTCCCCGCTCTCACTGTCACGTACAACAGTCCATCCGTTGACTGTACAATAAGGTGTAACCTCCCATGGACGATCTTTCTTGATCAGAGGATCGGGCTGTTTTGCCGGACTGTGAACTGTCCTGGTGATGTCCTGAATCTGTTCAATGACCGCATTATCAAAGAAATACTGCGGAACATCATTGATTATCAATGCTGTGCTGTCTACTGAACTCATTTGTCGCTCCTCTTTTTAACAGGTTCTGGAGTGTCTGGCAATCATATATTCAACAGAGATGTCGTTTTACGGAGTATAGAAGTGTTGTTTCAAAACACGAGGATCGATGTATTTACTAGCCTGCCTTATAATTGATTGCAGAGTTCCGGTATCTATTTCTTTATGATTTGGTATGGTAAGTACCTGTCTGTCATCGGTTTTTGTAATGCGAACAAGCTTCACGTGGCTTCCACGCTGACTTTCGACAGAAAAACCAAACCTTGAAAATGTGTCGACTACTTCCGCACCCGACATACGCTTAAGTTTAGGCGACACGGGGAATCAGTTCCATTTCTATGGTTACCAGAATATTAGGGTCTGGCGCTAAACCCAGGTCAGCCAGATTCTCTCCTTCAAGATGCAATGAAACAGCTTCATGCAAATTCTCAAGAGTCTCATCGATAGTCTTACCTTGTGTAACAACGCTGATTTCCATGCATTCTGCTATATAATGCGTTTCGCCTTTTCTTATGATAGCCTTAATATTGTGCTGAAGCGCCATTATCAGCCTCCTCGAAGATCCATTACAGTATTATATCGTAAACAACTGACCATTCCACATTATAAATGCAATTTGCTGTATTATACTCCATATATATTGCAAAAAAGCAATTGTCCGGACTGCTTATACAGCTAACCTTTTTAGGTGGGGTATTTAATTATGTTCAATATGAAGATAGAACACGCTGTAGAAGAACACGACAAAATAACAATCATTACTACCGGAGCGAAATTCGTCTTCAACAAATCGGGTGATGATGGAGAGATAGTCATGTACCAGCGTCTGGGTAAAGAGAGAATGCTGGGCAGGATACTTCTTCAGGGGTCTATAAAAAACCTGACTCTGGAAGCAGTAGAGGACGATTTTGTGATCCTTCACATGTATAAACCAGGCCGCCTTAAGATCAAGATAAATGCCGATTCCCTGATTGATTTCTATTCCGCCTTTGGTATCAATGGGATGAGCTTCATCGGGAATTTCAAACCCCAATATACAGCTTCACAGAGTGGGGATTTTCTGGTGATGGATGAATATGGTGGTATTGGATTTTATCCGGATATGAGCCATGCCGGGTATGAGGAGGTGACATCGTGTTTTTTGGGAGATGCATGGCGGTTGATGTATCCATTTAAACTCGGTAGAGGCATGTTGATTTCGTTATTTCCACCCCGACCGTGGGATGCACAGATATCGTTCGACCAGCGGATCATCCATCATGCAAACAAAAGCTGTCCATACCCATCGGACGAAATGATCGAACACTGGAGTCGCTTTGGCAACATACTGATTCTGCACGAAGAAAACTGGCTGGGTAAGATGACCCGACGCGGGTTACCGTGTGACATCAGTACACGTGAAGGACTGGATATGGACATGCCGTGGGCCAATTATCACTATATCCCGCGTGATGAAGCTGAGATGCGCAGGGTCATTGATACAGCGCATCGCTGCGGTATGAAAGTACTTCCATACATGAGCCCGTATCACGGGATTGCAGATGGCGATATGTTTCAGCAGAAAATCGGCATGGTTCTGGGGAAATATGGCGTCGACGGTATCTATTTCGATGAGCTTTTCGTAGGCAACAATGTAAAGGAGGCATATACGACCATTACAGAGACCAGAAAGCGTCATGGCGATATCCTCCTTTATATGCACTGCACCGGGAGCAATCGCTTTATGTATTGCCCTGCGGTCGATACTTATGCCGACTGTATCTTACGTGGAGAGCATCTCTATCCATTCGATTTAAACTATCTCAGATACGTGATCTCCGGGTATAACATTTCCAATTCAATCGGATATGTATGTCTGGAAGGACCAATCGATTTCAAGCGCAAGCTTATTGATGCCTGCCTGCTCGTAAATGCCAGGCTCCCATACTGGGTTCCTTCAGACAAAGAATTTGGCGATATGATGGAGAATGTGTATTTCCCGAAGTTGGAAAAACTCGGTCTGGGTGAGGACGTTCCCCTGGAAATAGAGTCACTGATGCAGAAAGATGATCAGCAGGTTGATCAGTTCTTTATCGGGTAACAATGCACGCCTGATGTGTCGTCATTCACTTCATTCATACACTATAATACAGGACATAATCGCGCAGCGGAATCAATTCAAGCAAACATTATTGACATGAAAATTGCTAGTTGATACACTCAAAGCAATACTTTCCTTTGAGTGAAATGGAGTCACACACCGCTGAAGCTGTAGTGACAGGGATCTTTCACCACTGAATCGCACATCGTGATGCAATACCAAGAGGTAAGTAGAACAGGAGTGGAAATGAAGAAGATTATTGGATTTAGCGCAGGTGGTGTTGATCGAGTTGGTAATGTTGACCGGATGGTGCAGGCGATACTGGAAAAAAGCGGGCAGGAGACAGAATTTGTCAAACTCGCTGACCTCAACTATTCCGGTTGTAAGGGCTGTGTCCAATTGTGCGCAAGACCGCAGGTGTGTATGCTTCAAGACGATCTGCAACCCTATTATCAGAAGATTAAGGAGGCGGATGCGGTGGTCCTGGGTGCACCGGTTTATTTCGACGCGGTCAATACCATGGCAACGAGTTTTCTGGAACGTTTCTTCGGTTATCGTCATGTAAATATTCCGATTGCCGGCAAGCCTTTTGTGATCGCCGTAAGCGGGGCGATGATGCTCGATTCTGCCGCCGAACAACTGCGGCATGTCCTATGTGATTTCTTCCAGGTGAATCTGGTTGATGTCGTCCGCTATCAGTCCAAAGTGCCACCGTGTCTCCGCTGTGGACGGCATCGCGAATGTGAGATCGGTGGCCTCTATGCCATGTTAGGTGAAGCCGCCCAGCAGTTGACTATTACTCCTGAAATGTATGGCCAATGGGAAAATGATCCTGCCGCGGTGGCAGCGATAGAAACCGCTGCTCAGCGGCTAAAGAATCTTTAGATAAATCAGCACAGACTGGGGATTAATGGGCTCCGATCCCCATTAATCTCATCCTCATAAACCTTGCCAAGCTTAGTTACTTGAAAATTACAGTCATAACACGCAACAATATAGCGTGTTTTGACTGTCAATGTTAATTCAATACTCAAGTAGAACAACTGTTATGGTCATTCAAGATATGTTGACAACACAAATCCTTTGCTCTACAATGCGTCCAAGCACAAGACAGATGCAGCCGCGCATGGAGGAACCGTTATATGTCAGCCAGGATTTTACGCAACTATGTGAATGGTAAATGGGTGGAATCTGTGAGTTCCAGTTGTTTGGATGTTGAGAATCCGAGCACCGGGGAGATCATTGCCAGGATGCCGCTCTCTACTTCCGATGAGACCTGCCAGGCTATTGAATTGGCACATTCGGCGTATCAGTCATGGAAGGATATACCGGTAGCCCGGAGAGCTCAATATCTGTTCGAGCTTCTTTCTCTGCTCCGAAATAATGAAGAAAAACTCGCCCGTGTTCTGTCTGAAGAGATGGGTAAGTCTCTTCCGGATGCAAGAGCTGAACTCAAGCGGACATTTGAGAATGTGGAAGTCGCCTGCAGTATGCCTGTTCTTCAGCAGGGAGACAAGGTTGTTGGATCGTCATTCGACATCGATGGAGAGGTTCTCCGACTGCCGATGGGTGTTTTCGGTCTTATCGCTCCTTTCAATTTCCCCGCAATGGTGCCATTCTGGTTCATTCCTTACGCAATTTCCACAGGCAACACCTATGTTGCTAAACCCTCAGAGCAAGTTCCCTGCACTATGCAGCTTATTACCGAATATATAGACCAGATCGGCCTGCCTCCTGGAGTATTTAACCTGGTGAATGGTGACAAGACTGTTGCAACTGCTTTGATGGACCATCCACTTATACAGGGGATTTCTATGGTTGGTTCCAGCAATGTCTGCAGGCAGGTTGCTGAGAGATGTGCACGAAATAACAAGCGATATCAGGCAATGGGCAGTGCGAAGAACCATCTGGTCGTCATGCCGGATACTCCGGTAGTTGAAGTCGTCCGCAATATGATCTCATCCTGCTATGGCTGTGCCGGTCAGAGGTGTATGGCTGCATCGGCAATCGTGTGCGTAGGGGATGAGACTCACAAAGCTGTCACCGATGAGTTCATAAAAGCCTCCGCAGCGGTGATCGTAGCAAATCCACTCGATCCAAAGGTTGCAGATGAGCAGATGGTCATGGGGGCAGTTATATCCGCAAAGGCAAAGAATTTCATACTGGAAATGATAGATACAGGGATAAAAGAGGGCGCTACCCTGGCGCTGGACGGACGGGGACTAGTTGTAGACGGTTGCGAGAACGGTCATTTCATCGGTCCTACTGTATTCACCGATGTAAAACCAGGCATGAAGATCCACTCTACAGAAATTTTCGGACCGGTGGTAGTGATCCTAAAAGTAGATACCCTGGATGAAGCCATCAAGATCATCAACGATCATCAGTATGGCAACGGGGCTTCCATTTACACCCAGAACGGCTACTGGGCCAGGAGATTCAAGCTCGAAACCAAAGCTGGAATGATTGGTATCAACGTAGGCATACCAGCACCGGTTGCTTATCTACCATTTGGAGGAATGAAGTCTTCGCAGTGGGCAGACATTAAAGCCCAGGGCAAAGCAGTGATAAATTTCTTCACAGAAGATAAGATCATCACTGAAAGGTACTGGAAAGAGGACTGATAACAATTATATGGGTCCAGGGAGGTTACCTCCCTGGCAGAGTCCAGAGACAGAGTCTCTGGTGAACCTATCGGAGAGGACGTTTGGGTTTAGTATCGACTAATACGCTTATACTTTCGTCAGACATACCCAGTACAGCAGACAACTCTTCAGTCAGCAGCTTTTTTGCGTGCTCCAGTTGATGCTTCTGGCTTGTCTTGGCATAATGTGATTTAGGTTCTATTACACCACTTCGGACTGCGCGTGCAACTTCAATGGGATCACCCCAGTTTATTGTATGTTCTTCATTGTAAAGGTGGGTATCATCAGCTTCGCCGGAGAGGATACTTATGGCTTGTTCGAGATCTGCAGCAGTGGTTAACGGTCGTAAGCCTAATTGTTCTGCATCATCTACAGGAACATAGATTGTTGAGGATATGGATTTCTTGGGAATAACATAAAAATCACGAGACTCGCCATCGCTCATGCGTTTCTCAATGGATTCTATTACCCCGACGCCATACCTGGGATGTAGGATTGTATCACCGATTTGCATTAGAGAAACTCCTCCAGCGAAAACAGAATATTTTCGTTCCTTCGTGGCGAGTCCGGCAGATTTTCGCTGTAAGCGAAAATTGAGAGGACTCATGCCACGATCCCTTTGAACTCTTGCCAATAGCCGATATATAGTGGTTGACAGTCACATATATTATAGTATATAACTATAATGTATAAGTATATTATACCGCATTTTCGGTAAAGGAGCAAGCATGAAGAGTAACAAAGCAAGCATGGTGGACGACATCATAGACGCGCTTGAAACCGCAAAAGAAGCCTACAAGCTCCTGCCCCCCGCACTGCCAAATATGAAGCCTGTCCATTTTCGTGTTCTGAATGCCCTTTACCGGATTCGCGACAACACCGCTAGCTCCCGCATATCTGACATCAACAAAGCTTTAGGTTTTCAGCTGCCCAATACCACCAAGTTTATCAATGAAATGGTTGAGTTGAATATTGTCGAGAAAATTGCAATGCCTTCCGACAAACGTGTTGTATTGGTAAGGACAACCCAAGCTGGCGAAGAGTATCTCCATGAATGCGTCACTTCATTTCGTGAACGTTTACAGGACGAGTTCTCCAAAATCAGCGAATCCGACTGCATAACCATGATCGAAACCATCCATAAAATCCACCAGTCAATAAAACAAGCCACTCAAGACCAGGTTTAGTTCCCTTCTACCTCAACCATGCTTGTCGAAAAATCAGCACAATTATTTCCAATACTATAGGAAATCCCCAGCTTAATGCAGAATCCACTATCATATGCAAAGAACGATACGATATAGCTTCGGATTAATCACATTCGCCTGAAGGGATAGGAACCGTGGAGTTGATAATATTTAAGATGTTGTGTCTTGCAGGACTGATTCTGATATCCGCCACAAATCTGGCAAATGGTGCCGATTGGGCAAAACCAATCCGCAATAAAGATGAAGGCCTTACCGTAAGGGTGGATAACTCAAAAGGTGTCCCCAGGCTTTTGGTAAACGGGCAGCCCAGGAGGGCGCGGGTTCTCTGGTGTGGGCCGTCATCGAACAGCATCATTCTCACTCCTGGTGGACGGAATATTGCGTTTGAGTTCGAACCAGGCGCTAGCGTAGATAATGGCACAATGCAATTTCGATTTGGCAATAGTCCCGGAACTATCCAACTCGACAACATCCGGATCACGGATATGAACACCGACAAAGACGTAGTTCCAGTCTGTGATTTCGAGAGCGGTCCGGCAGTTCTTCCGCAGGACTGGGATGTTTTCCCTGCTGCGGACCAGAATAGCGTTGGTAAAGTGAGAGTAGAGGATGGTGCTGGTGTCGACGGATCACGTGGACTTAGCATCACTCTAGAAGCTCCTGCAGATGGCAACTGGCCGGATTTCCATATCTATCATCAACCAAACCTGACATTTACCAAGGGACATAAGTATAGAGTTTCGTTCTGGGGAAAAGCAGATGTGGTGCGTGATATCGCGGTAGTATTCCTCTCTGGTGACTCTCAGACCTTGCTGGGAGGACCTCCCACTCATCAGGAATCGCAGATCAAACTAGCAGCTGGTGCCGGTGTTGATCTGGTCAGTTATGAAGTCAACCTGCCCTGGCCTGCACCCGGGGAGCCGGAGAACTGGACTGCAGTGGATGAGGCTACTGAGTACATTCTGAGGGCAAACCCCAAAGCTCTCCTGCTGGTCAGAATAAACTCATACACCCCACAGTGGTGGAAGGAAAAATACCCGGATGATCTGATGAAATATGATGATGGCAAGGATCATCCTATGGGTTATTATGGTAACCTGGAATCGGTGACTTCAGTGCATTATCAGGAGGGTGTTGCTGAGCAGCTGAGGCTGCTGATAGAGCATATGGAAAGCAAATATAACGACCATATGGCTGGCTATCACCCATCAGGCCAAAACGCAGCCGAATGGTTCTATTTCGAGTGCTGGGCAGGCCTGATGAACGGATACGCTAAATGCGACCTGATAGCCTGGAGAGCTTGGCTTAAGAAGACATATGGGAATGTTGAATCACTCCGCACAGCCTGGGACGATCCGACAGCCAGCTTCGATACAGCTGCAGTGCCGTCAGGTCCCTCACGCCGTGCAGCTCCATATGGCACATTTCGTGACCCGATAAAAGAGCGCCCGATCCTGGACTTCATTCACTTCCAGCAGGAGACTATGGCAGATATAGTCTGCAAACTCGCTGAAGTTACCCGTAAAGCAACCAAAGGACGCAAGCTGGTGCTGTTCTTCTTTGGTTATGTCTATGAATGGGGATCAATGGCTACCGGACCAGGCGCTTCCGGTCATTTCGGGCTCCGCCGCGCTCTCTCCAACCCGAATATCGACATGCTCTGCGGACCGATCTCCTATTCCGACCGTGGTGTTGGTGGGAACGCCTTGTGCATGAGCGCTGCTGAGAGCATAGCTCTGGCTGGCAAGATGTGGTTGAATGAAGACGACACCCGCACATACCTTGCAAAGAATCCTGACTTCCCCGGAGGGAGGACCTTTGAAGAATCACTCGGAGTACTCACCAGAAATACCTCACAGGAAGCCTTCCGCAACCTTGCAACATGGTGGATGGACCTGCCGCGTCAGGGATGGTTCGATGATCCCGGTTTCTGGAAGCGAATGTCGGAGCTTCAAAGACTCGATGATGTGCTGCTGAAAAATCCAATACCATACAAACCTCAAATAGCACTTGTGCTGGATGAAGAGGGCATGATGTGTCTGTCAGCAGGTCAAACAGTCGGTGACCCCTATATTTATACCGGCCGTACGACAGTCGGAAGAGTCGGAGCTCCGTATGGTCAGTATCTGCAGGACGATGTTATTGCCGGACGTGTGCACTCCAAACTCTACATATTCTCCAGCGCCTGGAAGTTGACCTCAGAGACAAGGGCAAAACTACTCACCGCAACAAAAGACAGCACGAAAGTCTGGTGCTATGCTCCGGGTTACTTCGACGGCAATAACAAATCCCTAGAAGCAATGCATGAACTGACCGGGTTCAACTTGCAGCCGGTCACCCCAGGCAACGCCCTGGCAACTCCCACAGAACTAGGGAAGAAGATGGGTCTGACTCAACCCATTGGTATCAACTCGCCGATAACTCCACTCTTCGCAGCCACTGACGCCAAACCCGAAGAGATACTGGCAACCTATCCCGACGGCTCCGCAGCGATAGCCATGCGCAAAGGCACTTCCGGCAACTCCATCTTCACAGGCGTCCCCGGACTAACCACCGAGTTCGTCCGCCTTGCAGCCAAGTCAGCAAGAGTCCATCTTTACACAGACACAGACTGCAACGTCTACGAAAACGGCCCCTACCTGTCCCTGCACGCTTCAAAAAACGGCCCCATAACCCTGAACACCGGACGCACTGCAGTTGTAATGGATATCCTGACAGGTGAAAAACTAGGCAAAGGCCCAACAATCACCCTGAACATGAAACTAGGGCAGACAAGGGTGTTGAAACTGGGTGTGAAGTAGTTGAGATAGACAGTACGACCCAAGCAAAATAGTAGGCCCGACACTCCTGTCGGGCACTAGTTACCTGAATGCAGGTAGCCCGACAAGAGTGTCGGGCCTACCGAGAATGGGATAAACGGAACTGTGCCTTTTTGGCATGTTTACCGAGGTTAAGATCAGGTCGGGAATGACATAACTATGTAGTTATTTGTTTACCATTATCGGGGAATGCATCCACCGAACAATCAGCGTTTGACAATTCAGCTCTCCCATGTCACTATATGCACGAGATTAGAGATCCGAGGTGACCTATTTGCCTGATATATCCCGTTTTGGCAGTCAAAAATTTGTGAGCGAGAGTGACATGGTGTTCGTGGACGTGGAGACTATTGAGTTCCCGGACTCTATTGAGATGGACGTCAGCTATAACTCCTATCTCTTCGCAAGCAATGGCATGCTCTATCTTGGGACATGCTGCCAGGGGGGGAGTGCACACCTTATTGAGTATGACCCGGGTAAAAATGAGATCAGAAGTCTCTGCAATATGGATGATCTGATCAAAGACCACTCGTTGGGATATGCAAGACAGGGCAAGATACACAATCCTCTCTGCGAAGGCGCCGATGGACGGATATATGGCGCTACCCATATGGACATTTTGTTCCCATTCTGGTCGAGTTTTTATGATTCCCATGGTTACGCTGGAGGACACTGGTTCTGTTATGATCCCAAGACCGGTGATTGCACTGACCTGGGGTTGGCTATTGAAAGAGAAGGCATTCTGACAACAGCAATGGACGCCCAGCGCCAGATAATATATGGTCTGACCTGGCCAAGGGGTTATCTACTGGCTTACGATATCCGCAAAGGCACAACCACGAATAAAGGCAGAGCCAGTGTGAATCTGAACAGGTTTATACACTGCGACCCGGATGGAACGGTCTATATTCCTGGAACAAATGGTCACATTGCAAGCTACCACCCGGATAAAGACTTCGCAGAGGACCTTCCCGTTGGGTTGCGAAAGTTCAAGAACCAGTCCGATGAGTCCAGCTATGGTCACGAACTGGTCTTCACATCCCCGGTGGAATGCGACAACGGCAGAAGCTTTGTTGCTGCATTTTTGCGGGGGGATATGTTCAAATACGACTGCGTTGATGGAAGCGTCAAATACTACGATTTCTTCGATAGCGGGATATACATAAATGTCCAGATGATAGTCGGATTAGATGGCAAAATCTACTATGCCCTCCCCGCAGAAGCCGGAGTCTCCGCTGTCAACGAATGCGCGGCTATCTTCAGGTTTGACCCTGAGACTGAAACCAATGAGCTGGTCGGGTATATGCGGTCAAAGGATCATACACAGCTCTTCCACCTGAGCGGAGGAGTAATAGGAAATGACGGCACAATGTACTGGTTTGCACTGGCCCCCCGCGATCCCGATGCAGGTTTCTATACCAGGGAGCACTTCGCCGCCAACGGCTTCAGCCAAACTAAACCTGTTCTGGTGAAATATAAACCTGCTAAGGAGGCGTGCTGATGTCCATACATAATGTAACCCGAAAAGAGTCACCCTTACTAAGGCAGCGTATGGACGGTTATCGCGTGCCTGTTCCGGCTGGGGATTCTGCTGTAACTTCGCTGGCAACTGGGCCTAAAGGACTTGTTTTTGGGGCTACCAGTGGTCTTAGGAACTCATACCTGTTTGCATTCGACAATCTTTCAAGCAAGCAACTGGGCACTCTTGTCAAAACTGATCAGCCGGTTGGAATATACCGCAGCCTGGTGTGTGATGGCGGTAACAACCTCTATTTCGGCACAATGCCATGCATAGACTCACTGGAGAAAGTGAATACTCCGGACGATTATGAGGGTGGGCATCTGTATCGAGTCTCGGTTTCTGTCAGCCTGTTTCACAATGAAGAGGGTGTAGATGACACTCTGTTCGCTGCTTCGGAGATGGTCGATTGCGGTATCCCTGTCCCTGGTGAAGGCATACAAAACCTGGTATACGAACCATGTTTGAATAGGATATACGGCCTCACGCATCCCGGGACCCATCTATTCTCATATGACCTGGAGACCGGAGAATACTACGATTTTGGCAGCATCCTGAAAGACAGCGATCCCGCATACTTCCGTGGATACCTAAGGCCGCGAACACTGGTGTCGGACTCCTGCGGCAATATCTACGGATCAGGAGAGAGCGGGCACTTATTCAATATAGACACCTGGACAAATATGTTTTCATACTCCTCAGCTCAGATTCCGGGAATGAAAGTCCGGCAGGAGTGGGATACTGCAGAGTCACTTCTCTATGTATCTCCTGATCTGATCCTGGGTGGTACCTGCGATGGCTACCTGTTCAAGTTCAACCCTCAAGAAGACCGCATAATCAACCTCGGAAAACCAAGCATGGAACGCAGGATCAGAGGACTGGTCCTGGCTGATGAAAATACAGTATACGGAGTGTGCGGAGACTTCAGAGGCGCTTCCCACATATTCCGTTATAATCTGCTGGGAGGCGGGTTCACCGATCTGGGCATGTTTGACTCCATCCCAATCGAAAACAGCAGCCCCTGGACTGCCTACAACATAGAAACACTGATTATGGATGATTTCGGAGCAATATTCCTGGGAGAGCACGATATCGCGAGTCATCTGCTGAGGTTTTTGCCTTGATTTCTAAGCACTAATAGGAGGTCTAAGATGCAGGACAATCTAAAAGGACGGGTTGCACTTGTTACCGGCGCTGCACGGGGAATTGGACGCGCAGTTGCTCTGGCATTGGCACGTGATGGTGCTGATGTGGTTGTGGTGGACCTTAATATGGCTGGTGCCGAAGAGACTGCTGCGCTGGTGAGTGGAACACGGGCAGTGGCAGCGCAGTCTGATGTATCGTCAGAGGATTCAGTAGTTGGCCTTTATTCTGAAGTATTGGCGGAGTTCGGCAGGCTGGATATTCTAGTCAACAATGCAGGAATCTTCAAGATGACTGACCCTCTTGAAATCAAAGCACAAGAGTGGGACCAGATTATGGCAGTGAACGCCCGCGGCACTTTCCTGATGTGCAGAGAAGCTATGAGGCATATGAAGTCAACTGGCCGCGGTACTATCATTAACATAGCCTCCACAGCAGGAAAATCCGGCGGATCAGTTATGGCCGGGATTCACTACGCGGCTTCAAAGGCTGCTGTGATCTGTATGACTAAATCACTCGCCAAATACGGCGCATCTCAGAGGATTCGTGTAAATGCAGTAGCACCCGGCCCGACTGTCACCGAAATGACCGCTGCCTGGGGAGAAGACGCCAATACCAAAATTGCAGAAGCAATACCCCTCGGACGCTACGGAGACCCCGAGGAAATCGCAGAAGCAGTAGCCTTCCTGGCATCCGATAAAGCCAGCTGGATCACCGGAGAAATAATTGACGTAAACGGCGGACTAATAATGGACTGAAGTTTTTCGGATAGGATAAACAAGATTTACAGGACGGGAATTCCTAATCCTGTAAATCATATAAATCACATTAATCATGTTCGAAAAATGAGAAATGGTCATGCAACAAGAAAGTGTAAAGTATCAGTGTAAAACTGGCAGTGAATCGTGTTCGATTTCTATATCCTGTCAATCTTAAAAATCCCGTTAATCATGTTCAAGATGTGGAGGTAATAATGGCTCTTAAACTGGGGCATGTTGGGTTGAGCGTTTCCGATCTCGATCGCTCTATTGCGTTTTATTGCGATCTGCTGGGCTTCGAGCTGCTGCGTATCATCGATTGTCCACCTGAAAGCAAACTTGGAGAGGTTTTGAATATCCCCGGGGCATGTGCGCGTCTCGCTCATCTGGCTTCCGGAGATGCTGTCCTTGAGCTGTTGGAATACAAGCATCCACAGGGGCGTGAGATATCGTCGGATTATACGATGGCGGATATCGGTTTCAGCCATGTCTGCATCACATCAGACGATATAATGAATGATTACATATTGCTGAAAAACCACGGCGTCCGCTTTTATACCCAGCCCATGGAATACCGCCCGGGAGTCTGGATGGCATATTTCTACGGCCCTGACGATGAGACCTGCGAGCTGCGCCAGGTGACTGCTCAATAAACCTATGACCGTGAAATAGAACCTCTGCGGTCTACCGATCATGTCCGTAGGGGAGACCCTCCGCGGTCTCCCGCCCATATCTAAAAGGAGTTATTATATGTCCGAATATACCTATCTAAACTGGCTGGTAGAGAACACACTGACCACATGGTGGCACGATTCGGGTGATCTTGAAGAATTAAAAGCTGCACTCTGCTGCGGAGCTTCCGGAGTGACCACAAACCCGCTGCTCACCAATCAAGCCCTTTGTTCTAATCCGGAAGCCTGTATGATTGCCTTATCTTCTCTGCCCGAAAACCTGTCAAAAGAAGAAAAAGCCGAAGCCCTGATGAAATGTGTCGCTGTTAAGGCAGCAGAAATACTGAAGCCGGAATATGACAGATCCAATGGTGCTCAGGGATATGTCTGTGCCCAGGTGAACCCTTCGAAAGCCGGTAACAGAGATTCAATGTTTACTATGGCCAAACGCTTCAGCCAGTGGGCTCCCAATATTACAATCAAACTTCCAGGCACATCAGCCGGACTGGATGTGCTGGAAGACTGCATAGCTGAAGGCATATCCTGCACTGTCACCGTCAGCTTCACTGTCCCCCAGACCATTGCTATTGCAGAAAGATATCGACTTGGAGCCGAAAGGGCGAAATCTGCCGGCAAGACTCCTCCGCCGTGCTTCTCTGTAATAATGATTGGCCGGTTGGATGAATACCTCAGAGACATCGCCCTCGACCGCAAATCCATCGTATCAGAATCTGATATAATTCAGGCAGGACTGGCCGTAACAAAACGAGCATACAGTATCTACAAAGAACGCAACTATGAACCCAAGCTGCTGGTTGCAGCACTCAGAGGTCCTTATCACATGGCTGGACTCGCTGGAGCAGACATAACAATGTCGATCCATCCAAAAATCCAGGACATGCTTCTTAGTGCAGACATGCCCCGTGAAGCTGGAATAGAAAACGAGGTTGCATCCGATGTCATCGAACGCTTAATGACGATCCCGGACTTCGTAAAAGCCTATGAACCGGACGGAATGAAACCCGAGGATATTATCTCCTACGGCCTGACCCAACGCACCCTGACCCAGTTCGTAGAATCCGGCTGGAATATGCTGGAATCAATGAAACTGCAGTAGAAATCAACACCAGCTAATTCCTCCTTTGAAGGGGGGCAGGGGGGATGTGGTTCCAGTGTCGAATCATAAACCAGAAACCGCGATCTAGTTACATCCCTTCGTTCGCAAGTTCCTTTCATAAGAGGGAATTAAGTATTGCGTTTTTACCAACTTTTTCAACAGACTTATAGGCGTAATAATTTGGTTTACTTTGAAGCTACGATCTGACTTGTTTGGAGGTTTATTTGTTGCGTATTGTGCTGGGATTATTATTGTTGGCATTTCTGCTGGTTAGTTCAGTGCACGCAGATACACCTCCAGCATTTAAGATAGGTATAGAGATGCCGATGCAGATTCCTGTTTCGGAGCATGTGAAAAGCGCTTTGAAAGACCTGGGGATCAGTTATATCAACTACTACGTCTACAACGGCTGTAGTGAACCCAAACCTGATGCTCCGGCAGCTGATGTTAATAAGGCTGGGATGGATCTTGCGGACTACCTTGGGGCTGATTTTTCTATTGCCGGGTGCAACTATGATCCTCCTGATGATTGCGTGCGCACGGCAGTTGAAAGGTATAAATCAAATGGACGATTTAGGGGAGTTTTGATAGACGAACTGGAATGGGTCAGGCTGATGGTCGATTACAGTCCAGTTCGACTGGCTTATACTTCGAAGTGTCAGACTCTAGAGCAGGCTTCCGATCTTACACTGGCTGGCTACCAAAAGACAGTTTCGAAGTTTGCAGGTCTTGGAACTCAACTCACATCTACTCATGTCTGGCCCATTCTGCACCATACGGCTGCACGGGCAGGATGTATTGTCAGCCCGAAAATCTGTAAGGAGTTCTTCTCACCCGTGAGTCTGGCGATTGGTATGGGGGCAGCTAAAGAATATGGCAGGCAGCTCTGGGTTGACTGCGATATGTGGTTTTGGGACCTGGTTCCGGGACATACACCTGAGGAGATCAGGAGCAACCTGTTGCTGGCTTACTGGCTGGGTGCAGATTTGGTATACCTTGAGGGATGCGGTTACAATCTAATACCTGCAGGAAAACAGGGATCACCATTCTCGCTCATCAATACAGGCGGAGAGGTGGAGAACGCTCAGTTCACTCCCATCGGGGAGATGCTCCGTTCGTTCTGCAGAGATTATCTCCCAGCACACAAGCGAGAGTGGACATTCAGAGATGTGAACCCGAGCATAGCTATTGTCAGGTTCGATGATACCTGCCACGGCCAGCGTTATACCGGTGTCCCTGACAACCTTTTTGGATCAGCAAATCTTCACAGCAACGCGGATACCGAAGCGTGGCTGCAGATTTGGAACACTATAACATTTGGAAAGACCGGACGCGACGGGATCAGCTTCTTCAAGGCGTATATGGGGGGTTATGGTTGGGACAGACCGCCAGGAGGGGCAACCTGGCCATCGTATGCATCCAGACCAATGCAGGCTGACTCCCACAGGTTCTTTGTTCCTATGAATGGGGCAGTTGTATACGATCATCTGGTAGGCTATGATTTGCTTAAGGGAATCCCACTGCTGTTTCTATCAGGCACCGAAGTGAGTGAGCAGACAATGCAAGCCATACGAAAGTGCGTAAATGAGGGTGCGGTATGCGTTGCCTGGGGACCGCTGGCGGTAAAGAACGGTTTCAAAGAGTGGAAATCCGGTGTGAGTGTTATACCAACCGGCAAGGGCAAGTTCATCATCACCGATGATTTTGGTCTAGGAAAAGTATATGGCGAGATATCGATGCTGCTGGGTAGGGCTGATGAGATTAAATACCGCTTCGGCTCCAGGACAGTTGTGCTCAAAAGGGTTACTGACAATGAGGTTAATGTAGATATACAGATGTAATGGAAACTGTTTGGTAACATGCAAGCAAATTCTCACTTTGAAGGGGGCAGGGGGATGTTAGGGTAGAAACAGCACAATATTATCGCATTCTCTTATTTTCACATCCCCCCTACCCCCCTTCAAAGGGGGAATTTGCTCGAGTTAAACGATCAACTGAGCAAATACTAGGATATTTTAAAATATCGGAGGACTAAAATGCGCGACAGATATGTGGTCTCTCTAATGTATATAAGCCTGCTTCTTGTATTTGGTTGTGGCACAACTTGTGCTGTAACCAAAGCTGCAGACACTTCCTACCTAAATGCTAAACCGAAGAGTCTTGAGTGGTTTCGGGATGCCCGGTTTGGGATGTTTGTGCACTGGGGGCCGGTTACTCTGTCCGGGCAGGAGATAAGCTGGTCGCGCGGAGGTAATCGTCCTGAGGAGCCTAGTGCTGACCCGTACTGGGGGGATCTTTTCAACACCCAGCGCAGCGGCACTCCGGTAGATGAGTATGACAATTTCTACAAGCGGTTCAACCCGGTTAAGTTCAATGCGTCAGAGTGGGTGAAGATTATGAAGTCGGCCGGTATGAAGTATTTCGTAATCACGACGAAGCACCACGATGGATTCTGTATGTTTAATTCTCAATACACCGGCTATGACATAATGAACACTCCCTATGGCAAGGATATCTGCAAGCAGTTGGCCGATGCTTGCCACAAGGCGGGTATTAAGCTGGGGTGGTATTATTCTCCCCCGGACTGGCATAATCCGGACTTTTATCGAAAGACCAATGATCGATATATATCCTACTTCCACAATCAAATCCGTGAACTACTCAGTAACTACGGGAAGATTGATGTGATGTGGTTTGATGGACTGCACACGACTCCTGAGATGCTGGATTCTACCACTTTATATAAAATGATCAGGAAACTGCAGCCCGGGATATTAATCAACAACAGGCTGGCTCCGTTTGCTGGGGATTTTGATACTCCCGAACAGAAAATCGGCAATTTCAGCGGACAACGTCCCTGGGAATCCTGTATTACCATCGGCACCCAGTGGTCCTGGAAGCCCAATGACCAGATCAAGTCGCTGAAGGAATGCATATATACCCTTGTGCAGTGTGCAGGCGGTGACGGCAACCTACTACTGAATATTGGTCCGAGACCTGACGGCAGTATTGAACCGAATCAGGTTGTACGGTTGAAAGAGATTGGTTCCTGGCTCAAGAAACGCGGAGCCAGCATTTATGGCACCAGAGGTGGACCTTTCCTGCTTGGAGCAATGGGAACCAGCACGCATAAAGGCAATAGGATATTCATTCATATACTTGATGAGAAATGCGATGAGCTAAAACTGCCTGTATTAGCAGCTAATATAAAGCGATGTACGATGCTGGGTGGTGGATCGGTCAGCTATACTCAAGGCGCAGAGGGGGTAAATATACGCGTCAAAGAGCATTCGCCCGATGCGATAGACACAATCGTAGTCCTCGAACTTGACCGGCCTGCATCTGACATTAAGCTGACCAGGGTTGTGAAAGACGCGCTTTCTACGGACAAGGTAGTAAAGGCATCAAACACATACAACAATGAAGAGGCCTACAGCCCGGACAAGGCGTTTGATGACAACACATCCTCCCGTTGGGCAACAGATGGCGGGGTGACTTCTGCCTGGCTTGAGGTGGATTTAGGGAAAGTCGAAACATTTAACCAGGTCAAAATATGCGAAGCGCTGGGCCGCGTGCGAGATTTCGAGCTACAGTGCAGAAATACAACAACCGAAGACTGGCGTGTATTCCATAAAGGCACTACAATAGGAGACGAATTGAAATTGGATGTAGGTTCTACCTCTGCCAGATATGTAAGGCTGAATATCCTCAAAGCACTCGATGGCCCTACGATCTGGGAGTTTCAAATTACCCGCCAGTAAGTGCCGGGATAATGCGAAGGCATATGAATTGACAGGATTAACAAGATTTTCAAGATTAACAGGAAGGAACTGATATGAGGTATTGTTTCTTACTTATATGCTTACATATACTGTGTGGTTCTGTGGTTTGGAGCTCTGAGCAACTGGTGCTGCGGGATGATTTGAATGGTAGCACGGTAGGGCAGGCGTCCGGTGTTACATATGGGCAGGGAAAAGATGGGCAGGCTGTGGAGTTTAGTTCACCATCTGCTGGTATTGAATATCCTGCCAAGGATTTCCCTGTCCGGGCTGGACGGGTTGAGTTTGATATGATGTTTCCCAAGCCGGTGCCGTCTGGTCCTAAATCATGGTGCCTGCTTTCCGATGTCGGGGCAGGTGGTGCTTTCCAGGGAGCATTCATATTAATGTTTCGTGAAGGCAACAGCAGGCTGGAGTTAGGTATCTGGGACAACAATGATTTCCGGTGGTGTTACTCGAAGACAGGAAACTGGGAAGCCGGGCGCTGGTATCATATTTCAGTGCAATACGGAACTGGCGGGATGAAAATGGAGGTCGATGGACAGCTTGAGGACACCAACACGTGCATCGCCGGTCTTGCAAATACACCCAAAAGACTCGGTTACCACGATGCATGGATGGATTCCCCACCGGCAATGGTTGATAACTTCAAGACATACAGGTTCAACATGGATGGGCTGAGTACATCATCATCAATAGCCAGCCCGAAGGGCTTTGGACTGTTTGATAACTATTCGATCGATTATGAACTGGCTTCAGACTCCCGTATGTCTCTCGGAATATATGCGAAAAGCGGACTGTTGGTTAAGTCATTTATTGACAATAAGCAGGAGAAAAGTGGACTGCATACTATCAATTGGGATGGGAAAGGCATAGAAGGCGGGACTTACGACTTGCGGTTTACTATCAAACGCGATACAGGTATGAAAGACTTCAAGCGTCCACTCTTTGTTAACACCCGCTGGAAGTGGAAAAAGGTTGGCCCACAGTTCAAAAAGTTCTTCCCTACAGGCATCTACTTCTTCAACGAAGACGATATGGAGTATCTCAACCGGTATATTGAGGATCCTGTACAAGCAAGAAAATATTATGAGACTGCTATCAAGGACAATGCAGAGCACGGTATTAACCTATTGATAATAGGGCCTCCAAAAGACCATTTAAAGATGGCACTGGATATTGCTGCAAAATATCATGTCAAAGCCATTGTCCCTCTTGAGAGTGTCCGGCTTACGCTGGGCAGCGAAGAGGCATTCTACAGTCAGAACTTGATGGATACCGTCTGGAACTCGATAAAAGACATCAAAGATCACCCGGCGCTGTTGGGTTACTATTTGATCGATGAACCATCAGATTCTGCCGAAATGGCAAACCGCATTTCAACAGTCAAGAAGATCCTGGAAGCGATGGACCCCAAACACCCGGGATTCTCATGCCTGCTTGGCGGGTATGAAAACCTTTTCAAAACTGTAGACTACCAGACTCTTTTGATAGATATCTATCATATATATGTAGGTTGGTCGGGTGACTTGTCCAGTTATGAATCGGAAGTGGACCGTGGAATACGCGCTGCGGGTGACAAACCCCTGTGGGTAATACCGCAGGTTTTCGGTAAACCTAACGTGTGGTTGATACCGACCCCGGCGGAACTTCGGGCTCAGGTCTGGCTTGCCCTGGCGCATGGCGCAAAAGGAATGGTGTACTTCATCTACCAGTCAACAACCGGAGTGCAGGGTGAATGGCTGCAGGGACTTGTGGACATGCAGTTGAAACCAATGGACCAACGCCTGGACGAAATGGGCAAAATCAACGCCGATATAAAGAAGCTGGCTCCAGTCCTGCTAAAGCTCAAACCGGCGGATTTCCCGGTTGACATTTCGAACGACAAAATAGTTGCCAGAGGATTCACAGACAAGCGCGTAAAGTATGTAATCCTGGCTAACAAGGATATAAAGAATCCTCAAACTGTTAAGTGGAATGGAAAACTTGCAACTAATGTTCTTACAGGCAAACCGGTCACTAGTGATTTTACTCTGGAGGCAGGGGCAGGAGTACTGTTAAGGTTGTAATTACTTGTTGATTTGCGATGGTGCAGTCTGCAGACCGCACCATCTCATGTGTCCATTAAAAGTGCGATTTGCTGTATTCTTCTGCACAGGCGAAGGGGATTATATGCTGATTGAATATCTTGTTCCTGAAAGTCCTGCGTTACCCCAACCAAATGCATATGATTTTTATCTCAAAGCTGCTGATGCTGTTATCTGTCTGCAGCAGATTCGTGAAGCTATTAATAAGAATCCACCCTACATACATCACTCCGACTCTGATTCAACATCCAGCCCGCATTTTAATTTTATGGATACTCCGATAGAAGACACTACAGATGAACCCCTACCTCCAGGTGTTCCTAAACCCGGAACGTTAGACCGTTTATACAATACCCAGGAAAAGCAGGCTGTTGTTGATGCAAACCGGAGAGTATTGGAATTAATAAGGGAAGGAATCGAATATGACTGCCAGCAACCCAGAGAGGAACCTGACAAGCATCTTGAATCGCGGATGAGTCTCCGGAGACTTGCACAATTGATTCGTTTGAATGGAATGCTGTATCAGGAGGCAGGTGAGAGCGATAAAGCGTTGGTCTGCTTGATGGAAGGCCTTAAATTCGGCAGTGATATCGGAAAAGGCGGAATTATGATAACGGGTCTGGTGTCTCTGGCCATTCAAACAATAGTCCGTGAACCGATCTGGGCATTAATATCAGGCTTGAACGCTGATGATGCCAGATCTGCGATCTCCATTGCTGATAAAGTCGTAAATGATAGTTTTTACTATAAGGATGTAATTCAAGAGGAATGTTACCGTGGACTTGCCAATGCCAGGGATATGCTCAATTCCAACCGCTGGCGCAGTGAAATTGCGGGCATGTATAATCCAGTTGGATTGTTGCGTAATGAAAAGCATGGCATGCTTGATATGATTCCATACTTCTGGACCTATATCAAGACATTTAGCCTGTCACCCCAGAAGCTGTTTGAAAACTACAAGCAGGACTGCGAGAAAGCAATCGAGATCGCCGGAATACCCTACAAGGAGTCTGTAGGTTGCTGTGTACAGACAAAAAACCTTTTTTCTGAGATTGCTATTACTGTATCAGAGCCTTTACGCTTTAGATTTGAGTATAACCGATGCATGAATCAAATGCTACTGATGCAACTGGGACTGCAGTTATATAAGCTTGAGCACGATCATTATCCTGTCACATTGAACGAACTTGCACCGGAATACATAAGATTACTCCCAATGGACCCATTTGCTGACAATGATGGATACAGGTACCGGGTGACTGAAGACAGCTACATCTTGTACAGCATTGGACCAGACATGGTAGACGACAATGGCAAACCGATTGAAAGAAAGGATATGAAATCTGTTTACAAGGACGATGATGGTAAGCCATTTGAACTGAACTTTTTGCGTCCATTCTCAAATGAAGATAGAGGAGATATTGTGGCAGGGGTTAACTTCTGAGTAGTGTTGCCGAGAACATGGGTTTTGGAGACTGCAGCACGCATTTTTCCTGTCATAGATTAATGTAACGGACATGGATGTCCGTGGAATTTGGTCCTGGTCACAGATGACCATGACCAACGGAAATACTAAGAGATCCTTTTTTGAGCAATTACTTTGCGCTGCAATTCCAATAACTCGTCTGTTTTAATACGCCAATATTCCAGTTGTTCTTCACGTGATATTCCCGCTAGTTTTGCCTGCACAACCGCAGCACCTTTGTGTTTCATATCAACACAATCAAAGCTCTTCTTCGTTGCCATAATGCAAAACCTCCATTGGGATAATTCATTATAGCAAATCATGAAATCAATTCAATTTGCCGAATGATTATAGATTTGCTGCTTCGGCATTTCGTTTCACTCGACTACCGAATTAACTCGTCCTAACCTATCTCACCTTATCAGAAGGATTCTCTTGTTATAGCGTTTAAGAGAGGTGGGATAGGATTGTGTTTTGGAGAGGAGCTGTGGTTTGAGTATGATGTTTGCATATATGATTATTGCTGGTCTGGTTGTCTTGTTGTGCAGTGTGGCTGGGGCAGAATCTAAGTCTGCTGTCGTTATTGAGAACAGCTTTATTAAGTATGAGATCGATAGCTTAGGACGCAGTCTCCATTTTATCGATAAGAAAACCGGGGTTGACTACTGCTCCTCGAATGCTGCGTTTGCCAGTGTAAAAAAGGACGGTAAGGAGTATCCTGCTTCAAAGGTAACTGAAGCAAACGGACGCATAACGGTTGAGTTTGGGGATTCGGGGATCAGCGCTGTACTTTTGGCGAAGAATATGATGAACCATACGCTCCTTGAGGTTGTATCGGTCAGCACGGAACAAATAGACAGCCTTATGTTCCTGAATGTCTCACTGACCCTAAAAGCTGATCCAAAGGAGAAATTCGCTGCTACAGCAATGGCTCTGAACCTGCAGACTAAGGTTAACGAACTTCCTGGACCTACCAATAAACTGCAGGCTGAGTGTTTACCGCGCTTTGGGCTGAAAGGGGCACAGGTTGCCATACTGGCTTGTCCTATAGAAAGAATGCGCGGCATTATGAAATTGATCGTAGCTGCTGCTCCGGATCTGCCCCATTCCAATGTCGGTGGTCCATTTGCTATGGATGCTGTAATGAACAGGGAGTCCTATATACTGGACTGGGATGGCATGACAGAAAGCACTGTCGATGACTGGATAAAAGTAGCGAAGAAAATAGGGATCAAGCAGTTTGATTTCAATGCTGGTGTAATGCTGCGATACGGTGACCTTGTTCCCAAAGCCGATATGTATCCTAAAGGTTATGAAAGCCTGAAGAACGTTATAGACAAGCTGCATGCTGCAGGGATCAAGGCCGGCCTGCATACTTATGCCTGTTTTATCGCCAAAGACAGCAAGTATGTCACCCCCATCCCCGATCCCAGACTGGCAAAGGATGCAACATTCACCCTCGCTGCTCCTATAACAGCCGATGCATCCACTGTCGTAGTCAATGAGTCTACAGAAAATATGAAAATGACTGTCGGATTCTTTGCCGGGAACAGCGTAACCCTCCAGATAGATGATGAGTTAATTGTCTATAAAGGAGTATCCAAAACTGCTCCATTTACTTTTACTGACTGTGAGAGAGGAGCACACGGGACTAAAGCTGTTGCTCATTCGGCCTCAGCTAAAGTCCATCATCTTAAAGAAATGTTCTTCCTGTTCGCTCCGGATCACGAATCTACTATGCTTGCGGAAATCGCTCATGTTACTGCTGATGTATACAACCGATGTGGATTCGATATGATCTACCTGGATGCGATTGATGGTATGTATGTGCTTTCCGGTGCCGCGGACGCCTGGCATTATGCATCTTTGTTCACGTTTGAAATCGCCAAAAACCTCAAGCGACCGGCGTTGATGGAAATGAGTGACATGCACCATCTGTTCTGGTATGTCCGATCCAGGATGGGTGCATGGGACGTGGCAATGAGAGGTCAGAAGTCTCTGGTAGATGCCCACGCAATGTCCAACCGAGTATTCAAGCAGAAGTTCCTGCCGACGCAGCTGGGCTGGTATATTGTGTATCCCTGGCAGGGAGTCCAACCAGAGCGCACGTTCCCGGATGAGATTGAATACCTGTGTGCAAAAGCCCTGGCTACCGATTCGGGGCTTTCTTTCTGGAAAACATTTACTCCGGAATCGTTCTTCAAGTCGACAGACTGGGACAGGATGTCCGGTATTATAAGACAGTATGAAGAGCTGAAGCTGTCGAACCACTTCCCGGAGTCAATCAAAAAGAAAATCGCAGAAATAGGGAAAGAGTTCAAACTGGAGAAAACACCGAGGGGCAAATGGCAGTTTGTGCCTGTAGAGTATTCCAAACACAAGGTCCAGGGACTCGAGGGTGAATGGAAGCTGAACAACCAATTCAGCACGCAGCCTCTGAAAGTGCGTATCGAAGTGCAGAAAATCGCTGCCCCTTACGATTCCCCGGACGGTTTTACGCTTCTGGATTTCTCTAAACCGGATGAACTGACTGAACGTACGTCAGCAGAGAACGTGGCTGCAGAGATTGCTGCATCGACTGCTCAAGTGAAAACCCAGAGCCCCAGTGGACAGTTCACAGCTTTGAGTTCGCGTGATGGAAGAGTCGGTGCCTGGACGAAATTCAAACATGTGCTGACTCCTGAAGGCGACTTCAAGGAGCCAAAGGCCCTGGGGCTTTGGGTTTACGGAGATGGCAGTGGAGAGATTATCAATATACAACTACAAAGCCCTGCATATGTAGGCCTGGCGACTCAGGACCACTATCTGACAGTCGACTTCTCTGGCTGGCGGTATTTTGACTTGATTGAGTCCGAAGGCAGGACGATTGCCAACTACGAATGGCCATACAGTTCCAGATTTGAAGACTGGGAAACCAAACCTGGGCCGGTTCTAAACTCTGTGTATCCAACCTATATAACACCTCTAAACTACGGACACATCGAAGCTGTCAGTGTCTGGTATAACAACCTGCCCTGCGGTAAACAGGTAGATTGCTTCCTGAGCCCCATCAAAGCGCTACCGTTAAGGGATACCAAAATCAAGAACCCCTCAATAACCGTCGCAGGCAGCAAAATAGCCTTCCCTGTAGAAATGGAGAGCGGGAGTTATATTGAGTTTCATTCAATGGAAGACTGTAAGATCTACAACCGCGATAACGAATTAGTGGGCACCATAAAACCCACGGGTAACCTGCCTGCACTGGTTAAGGGCGAGAACAGTGTCCAGTTTATCTGTGAACCGTTAAGTGATTCGAATGTCCGGGTGGAGGTTACTTTGATTACTGAAGGGGTGGCGGTGAAGTAGTAACCCGTGATCTAAACAAGGTATTTAACGGACATGGATGTCTTGGGAAGTTGCTCCTGGTCATGGATGACCAAGAGCAACAACGAACGGTCCGATTATAGCCCTGGATTGGTATGGAGGATATAGGCATGCATAGACGACTAATAATATCGTTAACAGTATCAGGTTTGCTATTCGCATTGGGAAGCATGGCTTACGGGGCTGATAGTGCGGATACATCCTATCTGAATGCGAATCCGAAGAGTCTTGAGTGGTTTCGGGATGCTCGGTTTGGGATGTTTGTGCATTGGGGGCCGGTCACTCTGACTGGCCAGGAGTTAAGCTGGTCACGTGGAGGGTTTCGCCGTGGGTTTCCTGATGCTGACCCTTTGTCTAATTCCGAGCTATCAGGCATTCCTGTAGATGTGTATGACAACCTCTACAAGCGCTTCAATCCGGTCAAGTTCGATGCATCCAAATGGGTAAAAACCATGAAGTCGGCCGGCATGAAGTATTTTGTTTTTACTACCAAGCACCACGATGGCTTCAGTATGTTTGATTCAAAATACACAGATTATGACATAATGAGCTCTCCATACGGCAAGGATATATGCAAACAGTTGGCTGATGCATGCCATGCGAATGGTATTAAGCTGGGGTGGTATTATTCTCCAACGGACTGGCATCATCCTGACTTCTTCACAGAAAACCACTACCGGTATATTTCTTACTTCCGCAATCAGATCCGGGAAATCCTAACAAGTTATGGGAAAATCGATGTGATGTGGTTTGATGGCCTAAATGCGACCCAGGAACAAATGGATTCTATTAACCTATACAAGATGATCCGCAAACTTCAGCCCGGGATATTGATCAACAACCGGCTGGCGCCATTTCCGGGTGATTTCGATACTCCTGAACAGAAAATTGGCAATTTCGGCAGTCAACGGCCCTGGGAATCGTGTATAACAATCGGCACTCAGTGGTCGTGGAAACCAAATGACAATATTAAATCTATCAATGAGTGTATCAACTCTCTGGTCCTGTGTGCTGGTGGTGACGGAAACCTGCTGTTGAACATTAGTCCAAAACCTGACGGTAGCATTGAACTTAAACAGACAAAATGTTTAAAGGAAATCGGCAAATGGCTCAGGAGGCATGGAGAGAGCATATATGGCACCCGCGGCGGGCCATTGCTTATGGGTACAAAAGGAACAAGCACGTATAAAGGTAACAGAATATATATCCATATTCTGGATGCAACCTATGATGAGATCAAACTACCTGTGCTTCCAGCAAATATCAAACGCTGCAGCGTACTGGGTGACGGATCGGTAAGTTACAGTCAGAATAGTGATGGTGGTGATATCAAAATTCTGAAGCATTCACGGGACGGGATAGATACAATCGTTGTGCTAGACATGGATAAGCCTGCATCTACCATTAAGCTGACAAGAGTAGTGAGAGAAGCATTATCTACTGACAAACCAGCCCAGGCATCTACAACATACTCCGGTGCAGAGGCAACCTATGGTCCGGATAAGGCATTCGATGACAACACATCGACCCGCTGGGCAACGAACTGGAATATTACTTCGTCATGGCTTGAAGTAGATCTGGAAAGCATAGAAACCTTTAACCAGATCAAGATAAGCGAATTTCTGGGACGAGTAAGGGAGTTTGAACTGCAGTGCAGGAACACTACCTCTGATGAATGGCGTGTTTTTCACAAAGGCACAACAATCGGTGAGGGATTCAAACTCGATATAGATCCAATGACAGCCAGGTATGTCAGGTTGAATATCATCAAATCAGCCGACATGATCGGCGGTCCTACTATTTGGGAGTTTCAGGTCATAAATACAGCGAAATCTATGAACTAAATGCAGACAGCTCAAGTTTACATTTTGGGGGGACGAGTATGGAGCCCTTATATTATATAAAGGGACGAAGATTTACTTATCCAGTAAATGCGGATCAATTGATCAATGGTTTGTGTGCATATAGAAAATGGAGTGGTATATTGAACAGATGGATGCATGTAGTTGCGATTGTCGGGTTGGCATTGTCCGGGATCGGGTGCTGGTCTGTGGGTAATGATGATTTTCATTATAGCAAACGAGTCAGGATTGTTGGGTTTCCGGATTATAAACCGGTTATGCAAGGCCCTGGAAAACACAGCAAATGGGAACTCAAACAGACGCTGCGAATCTTGAACCATTCATATGCAAATCTGACTCCTGCTTCAGCAGATAAAACTGCCCGTGAGTTCAGTGAGCAAGGGTTTACAATTGTACTATCGGAGAGCAACAGATACCTGTTCAAAGACAGTGCGGATGAGATTCTGCCAGCTGGTTTATCCTGCCACTCCACTCTGGATCAGATCATCAAGGACAACCGATTACTGTCCGATGCCTGCCATAGGCATGGTCTGAAATTCTATCTTCATCAGACATCTACGATGGTGAGTGAGAATCTGCTTAAGGAGCACCCGGACTGGGCTGCAATCGATCTTGAAACCGGAAAGACTATTATCAACTCATATGGCACCGCTCTCGCATGTATAAATAACGATGAATTCATGGCAGAGTTCTTCAAGCGCCTCGAGAGACTCATTGTCGGTAGCAAGCCTGATGGATTGATGCAGGATGAAATCCAGTTTTTCTCTCCAACCTTGTGTGGATGCAAGTATTGCAAAGAAAAGTTCAAGCGTGACACCGGATATGATCTTCCCGAACCTGGTAAACTCGACGGATGGCTTTATCATTTTGCAGACAATGTAAACTATCTTACATGGTTGAACTGGCGCCGGGCAAAAGTGGTTGAGCGCATGCACCATGTTCGAGAACTTCTGATGAAATATGTTCCAAATGGAATCCACACCAATTATATGGCGTCGAATTCTACTTCATACTGTTATTATGGAGCTGGTCTCACGCTTGAAGACAGTCCGAAGTTTGCAGATGTTCCTGGATATGAGTGCGAACCGCCCGATATGATGTACAGGTTCTATAATCCTCTAATGATCGGCGAACTCAAGCATCTTCGTGCTGTGGCGGAGAGAGACGACAGCGGGTCCTGGACGTTGTCATATGACAGAAGCGCTGGTGATTATTTATGGAACTGGTATCTGCAGATGTGCCAGGGTTCACGCAGATGGCTGGCAACTGAACCGGAGTTCAGCAAACGCATGTGGCCCCCGATGGTCCGTTGGGAAAGAGACCATGAAAAGTTGCTTGGCGGCATTAGGGCTGCGGGCAATATTGCTGTCCTTTATTCTCTGGATAGCCGAGATAGAAATTCAGATATGTCCGGGGTCAATTCCTGGGCAAATGGATATATGTCCACATGTCACGCTTTGACACAGGCCCATCTGCCATACAAAGTCATACTTGATGATGACATAATCAGCGGCAATTTGAACAGTAGCATCAAGACTCTGTTGCTTTTTAACGCTGGAAGTCTTTCGGATGTTGCAGTAGCTCGAATCAAGGCATGGGTCAAAGCAGGAGGAGTATTAGTCGCTTCGGCAGAGACATCCCTTTACAATGAGAAAGCTAATAAGCGTCCCGACTTTGGCCTTGCCGATGTATTCGGAGCCAGTTACGATGGTTTATACAAAGAATCCAATTCACTGGTTATCCGGGGAACTCATGCGGTGACAGGATTGGTAACAGGGATTATTAAACACGATAGCCCGTTTGTAAAGCTCCAAATCTGGGCTAAGGATGTCGAGGTTGTGGGAGCAATGAGGATATCCAATGGTAATGAATATCCCGGCATACTTGCAAGAAAATATGGCATGGGAAAAGTCATATACTACGCCGGTCATCCGGAAATCAAATACCTCTATTACAACTACGGGGAACCCGTATTCAGGCCGGGTGAAGTCTGGAAAGACAATAGAGATCCGCGATATCGTGACCTCATATGTGCTGCTGCTGTATATGGGAACGCAAAGCGTCCGCTTGAAGTCCATAACCTGCCTGCAGGAATTATTGCCGAAGCCTATAACCACAAATTTGGCACTATGAAAGGCGTCCAGGTTCATCTTGCCAATTTCCTTGGCGGAGAATATAAAGGCGGTCTGATTTCTCCACTGGATGATATCAATTTCCCGGATGCTATGAGCGCCTTACCGTCCCCTGGCAAACCCATTGTAATAACTGTAGAAGCCAGGGATGTGAAGAGTGTATATGTGATTTCTCCGGACTTTGATGGAGCGGTCAAGATGCCGTTTGCCTCAAACGGAAATCGGGTTACAGTGGAATTGCCAACGTTCTGCAGGTATTCTATTATCTATTTCAGCATGGGTGATGAAACTGCTATCAAGCGTTCGGTCGGTGGTAAGATACTCAGCACTATCCCCGCTCCAAAGCCTCTCATCGTAGATGAAAGCCTGCCTTTAGTTGGCGTTTACAATCCAAACGATCTGGTGGTGTTTGCGGATTCGGGAAATATGACAGGCGGTATGTACCTTGTCCAGTATCAGGGAGAAATTTGCCAGGTAGCATATGGATCGAAAAGCCAGTTCACCACTGTGACTGCTTCTATAGACCTGAAATCAACCTTTAAGAGCCCAGTGCTGAATCTCGGTGCACTTGATGATAACCAGCTTACTTCGAAGTGTCCGTTTGAGATTAAAGTCAACGGTAAAATATTGTGGAAGGGTACCAGTGATTATCCTGATGACGCATGGTTAGTCAAGAGCTATCCGATTCCAGCCGACTGGTTGAATACTGGCAGGAACACAGTGGAAATCACAAACACCAGCAGCGAAGCTGCCGGCAACTGCCCGTGGCTGGCTGTGAACTTCGTCAAAATTAAAGAGAAGTAAAGTTCTTTAGAGATCTTCTCCTGCAACTTGTGCGGGTATAAAATGCTAACGTGGAAAGGGATCAAAATTCTCTGATAGAAGATACAATTATGGTAAAACCACTCGAACTACTTGATAATTTATATTCCGCGGAATTGGGATGCATTCCGGATGACTTTAACTCCGGGAGGATTCTCACGGTCTCTAATGAGCATATTGGTGAGATAAGGTTTGCAAAGGGCATGCCACTGGTTCTGTTTGCCATCACCAAGGCAAACAGCGCAGTTGTCTCAGTACACCCGCTCCTAAAGTATGTCACCGATCAGATATTGGATGGCAAGACAGCACTTGACTGTGAGGCTTACGATGCGCTGGAACGGGCTCTAACCCCATTTATAGATGCAATGTTTTGGTTCCGTGGATGTAGATTATACTGTTCACCAGAGATGTTTTTAGACAAGACTGTTGGAATAACAAAGGATGTAACCCACTTCGATGAGCTCTCCGAAACCCTGTATGCAAAGTGGGGAGGACCGGTCTTTGGACAGATTATCGATGGTAAAGTAATTGCCCGGGCTGCAGTAAAACCCCTGTCGGATATCGGTTGGGACCTAAGCATACAAACCTTGCCCGAATATAGAGGGCAAGGTTATGCCAGGAGCGTTGTTTCGGCAGCAGTCAAATACATATTCAAAAATGGAAAGCTGGCCACATGGGGAACCGACACAACAAATGCAGCCTCCCTGTCAACAGCACACTCTGTGGGATTCCAAGACTATGGTTTCGATTTCGGATGTGTGGGAAGAGTAAGATAGACATTTTTACTCAGCAACCACTGCATAGCGCAGTTTACTGACTCCCCACGGGTTGCCTTTGGAATCGAACCTTTTAGTTCCCCAGTATTGGACCCAGATGGGGTCAGTATCAAGACCACAGTGTTTCACTATGCTTGCCAGCAAATACACAGCAAGCAGGTCAGGAGATTTTGTAAATGCATCAGAGAGCGACAACAGGGTTTCGATAGGGAGAGAGGTATACAAGTTTGCAGGACCATTTCCAAACCCCGAGGTGAAGGAGCCATCATATGTGGGTTTTATGCCTGCAGCGATGGCGGTTTTTAGTTCCTCAATAACTGTCGACAACTTGCTGATCGGTATAAACGCGGCGATGCGAAGTAGAGCATTTGTGCGGAAAGATTCGGGTATTGTCTGCAAAAGATCCAGCGCTTTGCGCAAATCATTTGGAGCAATCTTTACTGCGATCGTTCCGGTGATCCCGTATTTTGCCCTGGTATCAGGATAATCCGTCAAGTACTGTATCGCAGCGTTCGGATCAGTCTTGATTACCTGTAGAATGATGGAATCGAGAGCCATTGCCCGGTTGTCCTGTGTCTTGACCGGGTCCATCAACTTCACCAGTTTCACAGCTTCGATGATCTGGTTGTCCTTCACAAGGTCTCTGACCATAAGGCTCAGACCGCTTATATATATTGCATCAACATTGTCCGATCCATCTCTCTCCTCGTCAGCTTTTTGGGCTGTTGTGATAGCCCTGTCCCACCACTCCTGGAAGTCAGCTGCTTTGGTCTGCCTTTTATAACGGGCAATTTCCAGTGTATCACGAGCTTCATCGACGGTAGTTACACCGATTTTAGTAATTGTTTCGGCGAGGAGATCATTGGCCTTTTGGGTCTGTTTTTGAGAGTCAAGGAACTTGACCAGTCTCATCATTACACTGACAGGTGAACTGCGCAATCCGGTCGGTTTCCAGTCGGCAATTGACTGGCGCATCAACTTCTCGATGGTATCGACCATTTGGCGGGTCAATGTATCACCATCCCCAGCTAATGCATTCGCAATATAATAGATAGTATCCGCCTTTGCTTCAGGATCCTTGATCACACTCAGAAACTCATCAGACATCGCAGGATCGACCTTCGCCAGCCTGTAGGCAGCAAAGGAAAGCTGCTTGTCCGGTTCCCCGGGCATTGGAGTCTTTTGTTTGGCGAATTTCCTGACAACATCAACGGCACTCTTTCCGAACCTGGGAGAAGCTGCTAATACATCCGGCAGCATCCAGGCCACAACCTCCGGCTTCCAGTCTTCTTCAGCAAGGCAGTCCATAATTGGTATTGAGGAAAACTCCGGAGATATCTTCTGTAAAACAGTCGTTAAATATTTGTAATCCTCGTAGCTCACATGCTGGCTCATACGCCCAGCCAGTACCGGGTCCAGAAGCATCGCCTTTGCTTCAGTTTCGGAGTTGACCTTCATACTCTGCCATTGCGAATAGTCCTTTATGGCAAAGAACTCAGCTGTCCAGTTCTTTATCTGCGCCCTTTGGTTTGCATCACCACATGCAGCGGCGATTGGCAGGACAATTGCTAAGCCCGACCGTTCTCGTGGCAGGAGATCCGTAACAAGATCCCGAACGTGCTTCCACACCTGTCCACCCAATACTCCTTTAGAACAATATTCTGCAAGTATCATAGCTGCAAGCGTATATGACTTGCCTGCATCATATTTAGCAGTTGCATACAAAGCTTCCATTTTGGGTTCAAAGTCAGCGATATCTTCCGGACTGATCGGCTTGATTTTCGTAGACCACCCTTGAAAAGCAGGACCAGGAGCACCAAAATCAGCGCCAACACCAGGAGTAACAGTGCATGAAATCACACGCAAAACTTCAGGACTGCCTGCATCATACTTGCCGCTCTGCACAACCAGAGTAAGCTGTCCATCATATCTGACCCCGCAATCGGACGCAGACCTTAGACCTGACTTACCATCGACTGATAGTACGAACATGTCATCATCTCGTTTACATGCCATTCTGACCCATCGCAAAGGGAGTCCTCTGTTCATAAATTCAGCCACACTTATAACAGGACGATTATGGCTTGTTTTTGGGTCACCGATGCAGAGGCTGATTGTATCGTATTTACTAACCGTTTCGATCCACAGATCAATGGTATAGTCACCATCGGGAAGCGGTTCTGTGCGAGTGATTTTATAAGGACCGTATGAGAGTTCCGGTCCGTATAGGAACTTTAACTGTTTCCCTGATTGCTGCCAGCCATAATTAGCTCCGGAATTGGATTCAGGCACCCAGGTACCGGTGACTCCAGTTTCTACCGGTTTCGATTCTGATTGCGATGCATTAATAGTAGTAAAGCTTGCTAAATAGATGACGAGTAGAACTGAAAAAATGTATCTCATAATATCACCCTTCATAAGAACAAAATCGGCATGCTATTGGTATTGGTTGGATGTTGGAAATGAGAAAACGAATGGTTGTTTTTCTGAATAAACGTCTATAACTAAACCCGGACAACCGAAGTATATCATATTATTGGTCGGTAGATACATGGTTATGATACATCATTTGAAATGTGAGGTTATATGCAACCATTCCCTCCTGAAGACTGAAGCCTGATGCCCGAAGTCTCATTCCTTGCACACTCAAAGCCAATATGGTATATTACCCGCTAATCACAGCTGTGCATTTGTGGAGGTGGACTGGTTATGACTGACATGCTTGTTTATATCTCAGATAAGAGGGTTGGGGTTATTCGACCTGATGGGAATGGAGAGTGTTACCCGGAGTTTAATGCTCCAAACCAGGTCTACTGGCAGATGGGATTTATCTTTCCGGATGGGCTGCAGGCGGTGCTTTGGAGTCAGGAACCTCCCAGGAATCCTAATGCTGCCTATGATGACCCGGACGGAGGAGCATTTGCCAAGTCTCACCTCTGGCGCTATGACTTTGTGAGCAAGACAATGCGGGAGCTGGAACTGCCTCCATATATGGGAGTTCTGGGATTGATGCCTGGAGGCGATCGGTTTCTAATCTGCGGGAATCTTGAGGGGATTACTTATGTTTACACTACAGACTTGGATGGTAAAGACCGCGAGGACATCTACGCCGGTCCCGGGTATGCGTATGGCTCAGCACTGAGTCCTGACGGGAGCAAGCTGGCGGATCACTTGACCAACAATCCTCCGCATCCGGGTTATGAGATTTGGGTGACTGATCTCAAGACCAGGGAACGGCTGTTGATTGCCAGCGATGAGGAGTATCTCCACTTCGCTCCCAGGTGGTCACCGGACGGAGAATGGTTGCTTTACCAACGATGTAAATACCATGAGTTTCCGGGACATGAGCGGTCTGATTTGTGCTTGAGCAGGGCGGATGGATCTGAGCATAGAATGCTGACAACCGGTAACTCTCATTATTTTTCTACAGCATATGGAACACCTGAAAGACACGGTGGAGGTTCTAATGTGCCTGCATGGTCACCAGATGGCACACGAATCGCTTGCACGCTGCTGCTTCCGGGATCACAGAACGCCTGGCCATATCAGACCGACCAACCGGACACGGACCACTTCAACCGGGGATATCATCCGGAACTTGTAAAAGGCGGGACACAGATATGCCTGATAGACCCGAAGACAGCCGAAATCACACCGATAGTCGACGATAATCCACCGACCTGGAACTTCAGACTGGCATGGTCACCGGATGACTCCAAAATGGCGTTCGTGCGTGCTGAAACAGGGGAGCAACCGGGGATTTGGGTAATGGATGCAGACGGGACTAACCGGCAGTTTTTGACCAATGGGATCAATGGGACTGGGGCAGATCATGGGCGCTGGGTGAGTCTGGGTGTGGAATCGGTTTGATGTATATTCTGTTTCTGATGCGACTATTAATTGCATCCAGAATGAATCAACATGACGCAACCAGTGCCAATTGCTACAATCGTACTCGTAAACAGACACTTTTTGGCGGTAAACGCGGATGAAAGTATTGCTATTCTTGGAAGGAATTAGTTAATGTGTAGTATGTCTCGAATGACTATCTTTACGCTGTTGGTCTGCGTTTCAATTGTATTTATGATAGTCACAGCTGATGCGAAGAGCAGCAAAAAGGAGAAACCGAAATTGACTGATATGCTGGTGTATTTTGCTCAGGACGCAACGCGTGTAGGTGTTATACTGCCTGATGGCACAGGTGAATGCTACCCGGAGTTCGGTCTTCCAAAGCAGTCTGCCTTACGGATGGGATATGTTTCTCCGGATGGACAGACTGTAGAGCTTATGAACCTGTCTGCAGGAAAATACTGGCTCTATGACGTTATAAATAAAACGATAACCGAATCCAAACAGCGAATGGGTGAAGAACTGCCTGACGGGAAGCGTTTCCTGTACACTCAAAACGTTGATAACCTTTTTACCATATACACAGGTGATGCAGATGGAGCCAACCGCGAGGTCATCTACTCCAGTGCCGGATATGCATATGGTGTGTCACTCAGCCCTGATCGTCATAAGGTCGCTTTCCACATTACCGGAACTCCAGGTCGGCCTGGATACGAAATCTATGTGGTCGATATAGCGAGCAAGAAGTGTCAGTTGATCGTTAGCGATATAAAGTATATCCACTTTGCTCCTCTATGGTCCCCTGATGGTAAATGGCTGCTGTATCAGCGTTGTGCATATGCAGAAGATCCCGGACATGACCGCTCTGATCTATGCCTGAGCAGATCAGATGGCTCCGAGCAGCGCGTTTTGACTACAGGACATGCTCACTGGTTTGCTGCTGCCATCGGTACACCTGAACGACATAGCAGTGGATCGAATGTGCCGGCGTGGTCTCCTGACGGACGCAAAATTGCCTGCGCATTGTTTTTACCCGATTCCCAGACAGCCTGGCCATATCAAGCAAACAGGCCGGACACCGATCATTTCAACAGGGACTACCATCCTGAGCTTGCACATGGAGGCACCCAGATATGCCTTATAGACGTGAAATCCGGTAAAATCAAAACGATCACACAGGATAATCCACCTACATGGAACTTCAGGCTGGTCTGGTCACCCGATGGCAAAAAACTCGCCTATATGCGTGCTGATGTAGGAAAACTTCCGGAACTGTGGGTCATAAACGCGGATGGAAAGAATAAGAAGTTTCTCACTCAAGGACTGAATGCAACGGGTGCTGATCATGTCCGGTGGGTAAGTCTCGCTGTTCCATCATTCTAATGGGAGCATTGTAGTGAAACTGATATTTAGATTATGGACCATCTTGCTGCTGGTTTCGCTGTGCCCTGCTGCAGGGGTTTGCCAGACTGCGCCTGCTGTTGTGCTGGCTAAGGAGCGGAAGAGTGAGTACCGGTTTATTGTCAGCCGGGTACCAGCGTCGGAAGCCGAACTCTCTGCTCTTTATGAATTCCGGAGCTATTTAGGACGGATTACTGAAGCAGCGGCTTATTTGAGTCCCTGGTATAAGCCTGTGCCGGAGGGTTTTGAACCTCAGGCTGACCGGTGCATATATATCGGTTGGACTGATTATGCAAAGGCCAATGGTTTGGATGGTTCTAAAATGGGATCGGAAGAATGGGCTATTAAGACAGTTGGCTCGAACCTGATCCTGACAGGCGGCCGTCCACGAGGCACGCTTTATGCTGTTTATCATTTCCTGGAAGACCAGTGCGGCGTTCACTGGTTTGATAGAGACACTGAGGTAGTTCCTTATAAACCCGACCTGTCGATCCCGCCACTTGACCTGCGCGATAAACCCAGGGCATGGTTTCGGGGGATTTATAAGGCTGCAGACCAGCTGCCGGAATCCATTCTGGTAAATGAGCGGCAGTTTATTGTCCGCAATCGCTGCCCCCAGATGATGTTCAATCCTTACTGGGAGGATGTGATACTCTCTGACGGGATGACATCGCAGTTCAGATGGTGGATGTGGCTGAACCGGAGAGATGGCGGGTTTGAATTCAACCACGGCTACGGGCATTCGTTCTACGACTACGTACCTACATCATCATGGTATCCCAGCAATCCGGAGTACTATGGTCTCAGTAGGGAGAATCCACCGAAAACGCCTCCGGACTCTCTAAATGGAGCGTTGTGTTTGACTAATGCAGAGGTTCGCGATCGTACCGTAACTCAACTAAAAGCCTGGATACATGAAGACCGGGCTGCAGCATTGAGCTTCGGCTACCAACCACCGCGTTTCTATGACCTGAGCCATCTGGACGAAGGGCACCCCTGTCCTTGCGCCAACTGCCGCGCGTTTGTCCGGAAGTATGGTGAAGAGAGCGATCTGTTGATTGATTTCGTCAACTATGCGGCTGATTCCATTAAAGATGAATACCCGGACATCCTGATCAAGACATTTGCCTACACGTGGGATATTACTCCCCCGAAGCAGATCAGACCGCACGACAATGTCCTTGTCCAGTGGTGTGATTGGGGTGGTGCTCCGGACGGCAACCCAAACCCGGACCAGACTCTGCATGACCCGGTCAACAAGTGGAGATTAAGCAGCCTGAAAGCCTGGAGTTCGATAACCAAGCATTTCGGTATATGGGACTATGGGTTCAGTCCATTCCACGATGATGGAGTCTCTATTCCCGTTGCGATAACGAACTATACAATCTCTGATTTCAAGTTTTTTGGTGAACTTAAAGCAGAGATGCTGTTTCTGGAGAATGAAGAACGGGCGGTACGGGTTCCATGGCTCTATGAAAACTTCTACTTTATGCGGCTGTGGCTGGCTTATAAACTGATGGAGGACCCAGCTCAGGACTCCGAACGTCTGATGAATACGTTCTTTACCGGTTATTATGGTGCGGCTGCCGGAAAGATACGCGAATTCCATGACTATCTGAATAAGAATCAGGCTCTTCCGCGTGAACCGAGACAACTTGCAGATCGAAGTGCTACTCTGAGCTATCTGACGCCTGAGTTCTATATTACGATACAGAAGATCTTCGATGCCGCTGAGACTGTGAGCACACTCAGTGTCGTGGAACGCCAGCATGTGCAGCAGGAAAGACTGCGGGTTGACCGGTCAATGCTGGAGCTTTGGGGTGATCTGGAACGCCAGCTTCCTGATGGGGAATCTCTGCCATATGACCATACAGCTGTAATTAACAGGCTGGAATCCGAAGGCAGAGATGTGATTGAAGGACGTCCTTGGGCAGATAAACAGGCTATGACTAAGTCACTTGATGACATGATTACATACCAGCGGAATCCGAATCTGCCGGAGTTTGTATCGTCAATGAATCGGCGTGAGTATTGCGATATTGCATGGAAAACGGAATATGCCGGAGAGAGCGCATGGGCGAGTCAACCATTGGAGTTTTATGTGGGTGATGCCAAACTGATCCTGTCTTCATCGGATTTCCCAAAGGATGGCAAATATCACCTATACAAAGTTGGTCGCACACGGCTGCATAACCGGAGTCAGTTCCTGCACATTAAAGCCGGTGGTGGAAAGACGCTGGGTGGATTTGATCTGCATACCCGGATAAACGACAAGGACAGTGTGGCTGATTGGGATATATATGTATCAGTGAGGTTGGTAGGACCTTCATTCGCGCCTGATTCAGGGGAAAAAGATACAATTTCAACAGAACGCATACTGTTAGTTCGAGCTGTTCCGGGAGCTAATCGTCCAGCAGAGGAAAAATCTGCAATGGATGAACTCCACAAACAGCGGGAGCTTCTGCCTATTGCACAAGCTGCAACTAAAACACTTGATCTGCCGATTAAGTGGCAGTTCCGCGAAGACCCAAAGAATGAAGGCGAAGCTGCTAAGTGGTTTGATAAGTCTACCGGTCCTGGCTGGACAGATATACAGGTAGATAAATCCTGGACGGAACAGGGACACAACTACCACGGAATAGGTTGGTATAATGTAACATTCAAGGCTCCAAAACTACCTGCAAACAACCGGGCACTGCTATTATTCGGAGCTGTGGATGGACAGTGCTGGATATGGCTGGATGGCAAACTGGCCGGCACGCAGCTCGTAACTCCGGAGATCATGTGGAACCAGCCATTCGCTATCGACCTGGGAAATACTGTCAAATCCGGCAAGATTCATCACATTGTAGTTAAAGTCAGCAAAGACTACAATGCTGCTGGTATCTGGAGACCGGTGGAACTCAGGATTGCAAAATGATGTTTTTGCGTGATTGGTGGTTCTTATTAACTGAAAATGAGCACCCTTATGTCCAGCGGCTTCACCCATATTCCAAGTTTTGTTTCATTTCGCTCTATCGGTTCGTCCAGAAGGTCTTCAACATTCTGAAAGTCGTTTATGTCGATATGCTCGAATACTTCCCGGTTGGTTGGGTTGGTTAAGATCAGAGCTTCTTTATTGCCGATTGAGCGTCTACGGACTAGCAGGCTGCCTGTTTTGTTTGGCTCCGTACCACACAAATGCAACAAAGCAAAAACAAATGCGGGCGTGTTTTCGTTTTTGTAAGCTGTTCCATTATGGCCTATTATGGTGCCCAGGAGGAATGCCTGACCTTTTCCATGATTTCTGTGTACGCCAGCTACTGATCCGTTATAGTAGAGACAGGGGTCACTGTCTGTGCAATCATAGGTTTCGAGCCAGACGTTCGCTGGTGTATATAGGCCTTCGAGGATTCCTGTTCCATTAAGCACGCTGGATTCTGCATATTCACCATATGTATACGGGCCTACGATCCAGCGCTTGCCATCGTTGGGTTCGTTTATCGAAGTCAATGCTTTGTGTTTCACCCCGAACAGGGATTCCGCAGCAGGTGATATTTGGCCTCTCGGGCAGAAACCGTAGTTGTCTACCCTTCCAGGGCAGGCTTCTGAGATTAAGTTACCGCCAGACTCAACAAATTGTGTGAGACTTAATGCGGTCTCTTCGGACATACATACAGGTACAGGGGCAATGATGGTTTTGATCTTGTCCGGAGACAATCCATTGAGCTGATTGGCATTAACAAACTTAACAGGTATACCCAGGTCCCACAGCAAGCGATGCCATCCTCTGGTGCTGTAAAGCAGATTTCCCCCGCCCTGAGAAGCAAGTGAAGACAGATTATAGCAGTCCTCGTTGACCAGTATCCCTACTTCCGAACTGGTGAAAGAAGGATTGGCAAACAAGTCTGCATACTTATTGAGTGCAAGGCCAATCCTGGACACTTCTGACAAACGCTCCGTAGTGTCTCCTACTCCATCTAAAAGTCCGAAACCGTTGCATTCTGCCGCCATTATCTCAAGCCTGGTAACCCAGAAACTGATAGCAGTTGATCCGGAACCGACTGCTGTTAGCATCCAACGCCGGATGTCCTCACTCTTTATCTCGACACCTTTCTGGAATGGACCGACACCCACAGGTCCTCCCTGGAATTCCGCACCCCAGAGCGGAGCGCCATCAACATTGCATGATCTAAGCTGGTCGAAACGCATCGCTACTCCGTCCCACATTTCACAGACAACTGCTTCCTGTTTGTCCGCAGGAGCAGCGGTTTGAGGCTGCAAGTCATCCCACGCATTTCCAATTACCCATTGAGGATAGAAAGAAGACCCCATAAAATCCTGGGAACGCGCTTGAATCCAGTCTTGCCCGGATGCAAATATCGGAGCACCTTTATGGGCAAATACCGGACGCTTGAGAGGGTCTGCAGCTTTGATGGCGTCATATCGGGTTTTAAGGACCATAGGAATCTGGACACTGTCCATAAAATACCGCCAGGCCATATCGCACGCACAAGGCATCATCGCTGCTCTGTTGGGTGAAACATCAAGCCAGTCTGCATATCTGGTATTCCAGGCCTTGTTGAGATTATCCAGGTCACCAAAACGCTCCTGCAACCAGGTCCTGTAATGATTCAAAGTATGCTCGCAGAAGCAGACCTGATTACCGGTGAGTTCTCCCCAGTAACCAATCTCCTGCCAGGTGTTCCAGACGACGATATTCTCAAACCTGCCAAGAGTTTCTACCAACTTAGTTATAAACCTTACCATGTCGGCTTTGGCTCCGGAGTGATCGAAACATGGGCCTGGCTTGCCATCAGCAGGGAGGGTAGTCTGGGCGATATATGGTATTCTAATCCCGCTCTGGCTGACCATAGCACAGTCCGGATGCTTCCTCCATAACCACGCAGGTGCCTGCTCACAGGTCAGCCCAAGATAAATTCCCAGGTCCAAATCAGCTGCATAAGATATCAGCTCCTCATAACGGGAGAAATCATACTTGCCTTCTGCAGGCTCATCTATCCCCCAGTGTTCCTGGAGTTTGATCAGGTTGAATCCGTGAGATTTCAAAACTTCCATATCGTGTTTGAGCTCAGACATCGGAGGCATGGGTTCACGGCAGAGATGGGAACCTATTGGGAATACTTTAGAAAATTGCTCGTAATTCATTATTCGCCTCCGGCATGAGTGAGGTTAGATTGTTGATTTGAATAATTATACAGGATTGAGAAGATTTGCAATATTAATATGAATGGAACAGATTAGGTGCGGAGTTTGCCCGTGTTTCGACAAGCTCAGCACGAACGGGGTGCGCGCGAGGCCTTCCCTATATAATACATCAGAAGTAAAAGTCATTCTGAACGCAGTGAAGGATCTGCTTTTGCATATACGACAATAAAAGCAGATCCTTCACTGCATTCAGGATGACAAATATAAGATCACTATCTCTTGCATATTGGTGGGTAGTATATGAACAGGTGGGAGATGTCGTCGTTTTCTCCAATGAATATCTCACCATTTGGGCCTACTGACATTGCACTCAGATTGTGGGCTATCCAGTAATCCGGGAAGGCACTGCCCAGTATTCCCAGGTCTGTGAAACCATGATCCGGATCATATCTGAACAGGTGAGACATTCCCTGCTGTTCACCAACCAACCCATAGATCTTACCATCATATCCATAACCAAGTGCACATATATTAGACTGGCGATTGGGTTTACCAATGTTGACTACTGCACCGGTGATTGGATCATAGCTGAAAAGATAACCATCTACCGAAGTTCCACCATAAACTAGACCATCGTCTCCTACTATCAGGCTTTGGACTCCGGCGACATAGCGCTTACCCTTTTGGCAGGGTGCATGGGCTTCGAGAGCTGTCAGACGATCCTCAGTAGGACTATATTCCCAGAGCTGTCCCTCTGCAAAGGCACCGAGTAGTTTTCCGACGGGCAACGCGACCATTACCGGAGTTGCATTGGCTATCTTTGCGACAATTTTCGTATTCCCATTCCTGGTATCGACTGACACAAGCGTGCCTTCTGGCGTGGTCAGGGCGTAGGCGATCCCATCTATTGGTCCGGCGAGAGCTGTTACTCCGGTGCAACCATCCGGTAGAGCTATCGGTTCAATGGCTGTTTTGGCACCGCGGAACTGTTCCATCCCCTGCGCACTTTCGGCAGTAACGTCATGTCGGAAGAGACCACCGCTCTCCTGTCCATACCAGCCTCCAAGAATCTGTATTTCATCGATCTGCAGCAAGGCAGCGCCTGTTACCGGACCTTCACTGACCGGTCCGACATGTGCAACACCAAACCCCGAATGAAAATAGAACAGGTGGCACTTTTCACCGCACGTAAGACCGTATACATTTCCTGTTTTCAAAGCTAACAGAGCTGAAATGGATGATTCTCCACGCGGTATTGAAGGCTTTTCAAGATATTCACGCAGACCAAAACTATACATACTCCCTTCGCTGACGAAGGGAAATGCCTTGGTCCGATATAGACTTGAATTATCGCCGGCTTGCAGCTCAGTGATTTCGGGTATTGCTGGTTTATCTGATCGCTTGGTAGGCATTGTTTCCTCCGGTTTGTTTGTCTACAGTATTTTGTTGAAATCCGCGTCCTTCGACTGCGCTCAGGACGAACGGTTGGGTTTATCCGTGCCTTCGACTATGGTCAGGGGGAACGGATATCCGTGCGCTTCAGTTTTTACGGTATATTAATAGTGCGCAGGGTAGAGTCTGGATGGTCGCAAGGTATAGTGTGCCATCCGAACCGCAGACCCCGCGCCAGGTGAAGTATTTCTTATCATTAAACTCAAGCAGATTCAGAGCCGTACTCTGCCCGGTTGCTATATCATAACGTGCAAGTATGTTTCCGATACCGTCAACCAGAGCTGTAAAGTACAGGTTACCATCGTTATCGGGCACGATACAGCGGATCATCTCAACCGACAACTCCGGCAGGACAGTTCCCAGGTCTTCGATCTGTGGTGTCTCTTCGCGGGGATCGAAGCGGAACAGGTGGCCATTTGAATATGTCAGCCCATAAATCCAGCCATCCTGAGCAAGGCACATATCGGTAATCCATGAGAAACGTGCATCGGTGTTCCATGAATGTGCATATGGACGGGTGTCCAGGAAAATAAGTTTGTCCTGAGCAACATCGTATTTAATCAGTCTAGAATTCATATCTGAGGTGTATAAATTGCCGACCTTGTCGAATACCATCGAGATTGGATACCAACTGGAGATTCGGCCATAGTCCTTGAAATCCCGTCCCTGCAGGTTGCAGCGGAAGAAATGGGCTTTCGGATAAGTAGCTCCATACAAACACTGACGCTCTTCATCCAGCATAAGATACGGGATTCCATCATTCGGGGTAATCACACCAAAGTCTACATTCTCTCCGGTAAGGGTGTCGTGACGGAAGATATGTGCACCGGGGAAGCTCATGTCCGGGTCATCCCACATAGACAAAGGGCTCCACAGTTTCTGCCCTATCGGTGGTGTTGTACAGTGAGTAGCGCCATATAGTTTGCCGTCACTGGCATGGCACAGAGAGAAATGGACTTTTCCCTGGGTAGCATGACCGTTGTCCGGCGGTTCTCCGGTGACTTCACCCATGTCTGCAAGATGATTCAGGCAGCGACGCTCGGTATCATACTGATACACTTGCGCGACACCACCACCGGTGCCTTCAAGACAAAGGCCGACATAGACATGCCCATCTTTGCCCATGGTGTTTGTCCAGATCGTATCATGTTTAGGATGGTCGCTGAACTCAACTACTTCCCAGTTATCAGGACTTAACGGTTTGAGATTCAATGTTATTTCCTTCCTTTCAAGCTGGTTTGCAGGTGCTCAATGGCATCAGCGACTTTGGCACGAACGGTGTATAAGCTGGACCGCTCTCCCAACGCAGCCTGTTGCAGGCCGACCTGGTAGATTATCACACCATATTTTTCAGCAACTGAAGATAACACAAAGTCACATTTATGGTTCTTTACGGTTACGACTTCGGTCACTACGTTTGAAGGTCCGGTGAATCCAACGGGAGATGCATATTGTTTGCCATTTACAAGAAACTTCGAATATGGCAGATCCCGGTAACTTTGATCACTATATGCACTGAATACAAGGCGGTATCGGCCATCCGGCAGGCTGGTTTTGAAACTGATCGGCAGGTCAATCCGCTTGCCGCCGCTGCACTGCATCCAGCCTTCCTCAAGACCAAAGGTCCAGCCATCTGTGGGTTTAAAGACGAGATCACGTATGTTACATCCATCCATCAGACCACTCATCGTTTCGCTCATTGTGCGTGCAAGTTTCATTGCCGATTCACCCTCAGCTGCAGCTTTCAGCTTTCTCTTCTCTGCACGCAGGGTCAAGTCTTGAAGCATGGCGAGGTAGTCGTAATCCTCAGCACCTTCTCTGAGCATCTCCCAGCGGATGGTCGGGACAACATGGTCCATGATTGGCTTCTCAGGGTCATATTTGTGCTGTGGAGGATAGAAGAAATATCCATCACCCTGCTTGTAACGATATGAAACACCCGGCAGCAGGAAGCTGGGGCGGTCCCACGGTGTAAAGTCCTGCCCCCAATAAGTAGACAGATAGTAAAGATAACCATGACAACCCCGTCGCCATATATCCCACATTATCGAACGGTTCGTCTGAGCGCTCATTCCGATCAGGTTTGTAGTGCTGACATCATACAGCCAGTAATCAGCTCCCTTTCGACGTTGATCATCGGCGACTTCCTGCTTGTACATCGTGCAGTATGGCACCCAGACCGAGATCAGGGATTTGCCGTTCTGATCGACTAACTCAGCAAGTTTTGGACGGTTGGCTGGGTCATATGTCAGCGATGTGCGGATTCGCGGGTCTGCTTTACGAATAAGCATGCAGATGTCTTTAATGGACTGCATATCATCATCGCCTGGTTCGTCGGTGACATAGTATATCGCGCGGTCCAGCCAACTCTTTTTTGCAAGATGAGCAGCAATCCCTCTGAATACGCCAATAACAACCTGTTCAAATACAGGATCGTTAGTACCATCAGTTTTTTGACTGACAACGACTGTGCCTTTGGTGTCTGAGATCAATGGAACGACCTTATCGTTGTTCCGGGTCCACAAGTAGGGAGCAAAGTTGAATGCACTGAATGCTTTACGGTCGTTGAAATAGCGTTTGCCTTCTCGGTCGAAGTTGGTAAAGTCCAGTATAACTTCGCCTGTCGGCTTGCCATCAGTGCCTTTAATGAACTCCCACCTGATCGCGCTGTCTGGTAGAGGGTTGAATGCCATTGTACCAGGGGCATAGAGGAACGGAGAGAGACGGGCGCGGATGTATTCGTCAAAATACAGGCGGATAATCTTCTCTTTTTCCTCAGCGGTTTTGCAGCCGTGTGCCCTGTAGATATTAGCATCGGAGAACCCGATCATGCTTTGTAACATAGGTTTACGGGGCAAAGCGAAGCTCCGTACTTGCAGAATGACTGGCAAAGATTTTATTAAACGATCTTTATTGTATATGTTAACGGTCCCGGAGTAGTTACCCGGTTTTGCAGATTCGGGAACTTGAAGCGCTATCCAGAAAACTAGGTTTTTACTAGATTCCAGGGTGAATGAATCCCCGGGTTTTATGGGCACCAGTGGGTCGGGGCGCATATCAGGACTATCGGACGTTTTATCGACTTCGAACGGGGTATTGACGTCCACCCACTCGACTTTATACAACCGTGCAAGTTTCGCCGGAAGAAGAGTGCGTTTCGGACCATACAGATCGCCCAGTTTAATGCTGATACCCTCAATCGCTTCAGGGTTTCGCACCACTACCTGAAATGCCTCCCATTCATTGCGGGCGGACTGCAGTGTAATAGAGCCAGTTGGCCAGGATGTCTTGTATACCTGCTGGGGAGTGATTTTCTCGATGGCAGATATTCCATAAACATCGGCACCAAAAGCAGTACCGGAGCACACTACTGTTGCGAGACCGATAATACATACCAACAGTCTCATTGAGATGCTTTTTATCATTACATCCTCCTGCGCATGTCATCCATATGTGTAACACAAGTAGCATAGCATATATGTCGTGCCAAAGATACGGAAAAATGCAATATTATTACTGATTTCATGGAGCACATTGTTAATATACACCAGTTCCCTTATATAGCTGTATTTGCTGGTCGATTGCATCCCATATCTAAAGGCAAAGCTAACATACTTAGGTAATATTTCAATGTGTCTTTGCCTTAGTGCCAGTTACTAATCCTTCGGATTATTTATGACAATTTGTAGCTCATTTAGCGAGCTTGCTTAATATTAAAAAGCACTCGGAAGAATATTTTCAAGTAATTATACAATGTCATAATTGTGCTTTTGCGTCTCATTGTCTACATTTTGCCAGTTTTTACGCACTTGTTGTCGCATTACTCTTCAATTATCCTGAATTTGTAACTAAATATATTATTGATGACACAATATTCGCAAACTACTTATGTAGTAATTTTTCTATCCAGATTCATCGCACACATGCAGGTCAAATACTGTGGTATTATACTTATAGTCAATTTGCTTACGTTGGATATGATCAGGCCCAACTTTATTTACCTCAATGTAGAGGCTGAATGATGAAAACATCAATTAATGCCAAATTGCGCAAACAGGCGGAAGAAATCGCCAATGCCACAACTGCTCCGTCGCCAATTACCTCTGAAGACTCCTCACCTGAAAACATCCATCGTTTATTCCACGAGTTACAAATCCATAAGATTGAGCTCGAAATGCTAAACGAGCAATTGCAACAGGCACACATGGAGATGGAACAACGCATTATTGAGCGAACAGCAGATTTAATGGAGAGCGAAAAGCGATATCGCGAGCTGTTTGAAGCCGAATCTGATGCGATTGTTCTAGTTGATACAATGGCCAACAGGCTTCTGGATGTAAACCGCGCTGTGCTGTCATTATACGGGTACAGCCGTGATGAGTTGCTGACCAAGAAGCAATCAGACATTTCAGTGGAGCCTGATGATATACAGCATTATATAGAAGCTGCTGCGTCCGCTCCTGAACAGATTTTGCATATCCCATTTCGACTTCACCGCAAGAAAGATGGCACCGTTTTCCCGGTAGAGATTAACGCACGTTATTCAACTTTAGGGGGACGCCCTGTCTTTATTGTGTCGATCCGCGACATCACAGAGCGCAAACGAAAGGACGATGTTCTTCAAGCAAGACTTCGACTCAGCGAGTTTTCCATCACTCACTCTCTCGATGAGTTGTTACAACGGACACTGGATGAAGCAGAACTATTAACCGGTAGTTCTATTGGGTTCTTCCATTTTGTAGATAAAGACCAGAATGCGTTAAAGCTCCAGGCATGTTCGACAAACACTCTAAACACAATGTGTTCCGCCGTAGGCAAAGGACAACACTACGATGTAATGCTGGCTGGTATATGGACGGATTGCCTACTCCAGCGCAAACCGGTTATACATAATGACTACATCAGTGTTCCAAACCGTAAAGGACTGCCACCGGGTCACGCGGCAGTCGTCCGCGAACTGACAATCCCCATAATTCGTGGAGACCAGGTCGTCGCGATTTTGGGTGTGGGAAACAAAGCACAGGATTATATAGAGCAGGACATCGAGACTCTGGAAACACTTGCCAGTCTCGTCTGGGAGATGGTGGAACGTAAGCAGGTAGAAGAAGCATTGCATGAAAATGAAAAATTGTTCAACCAGTTTGTACGACGCTCACCAATTTACTGTTATATCAAGGATGTAGATCCTGCATACAGCCGGGTGTTACAGGCAAGTGACAATTTTCAACAGATGATCGGTATTACTGCCAGTGAAATGATAGGCAAAACGATGCAGGAGCTCTATTCTCCTGAATTTGCTGCAAAGATAACAGCCGATGACTGGGCGGTTGTTTCCGAAGGTAAAACAATTCAGGTAGCTGAGGAACTTAATGGCAGAATCTATACAACTATCAAGTACCCTATTGTTCTGGGGGACAGGACTTTACTGGCGGGTTATACTATCGATATTACCGAGAATAAACAAGCTGAAGAAGCACTTGCAGGCATAGCCAGGCGAGACAGTCATATAGCTGAAGTCTTCCAGCGAACGGTGATGCCGGTACATATGCCGACGTTTCCGGCAGGTTATCAGATAGCCACAAAATACCAGCCTGCATCCAATGAGGCAGATGTGTGTGGTGATTTCTGCGATATTTTTGATTTAGGTGAAGGCAATATCGGCATCTCATTTGGGGATATAGTCGGCAAAGGGCTTCTTGCGGCCGTGCGTGTCACAGCAGCAAAAAACATGATAAGAAGCTACGCTTTTCTATTTGATCGACCTTCAAAAGTAATGTCACTGGTCAATGACGCTCTTTGCCGGGATATTGCGATGGAGAATGACATGCTGACAGCATTCTTCGCCATATTGGATACACGCAGCCACACTTTAGTCTATTCCAATGCAGGTCATGAACCGCCGTTAGTGCGGCATTCCGATGGCAAAATCGAATATTTGAAACGGGAAGGCTCAATGTTCTGCGGTTTTGGTAAGCAAGTATATCTTGAAGGCTGTCTGAACATTCAGTCTGGGGATGTGTTTGTAGCGGTAACAGACGGTATAACAGAGGCCAGTATAGATAAGCGATCTGAACAATTTGGAGCAGAAGGTATAATAAACAGTGTGAACGCGAACCCTAATGCCACTGCCCAACAGATTTCTATTGCGATTCTGGAAGGCGCCATAGACTTTGCCAACGGAACGCTTCAGGATGACTCATCAATACTGGTGATTAAGAAGGTGGACTCTTGATCTATCTCGATTCGCTTGCAGGTTCGATATGCCAGATTTGACTGGAGGAATAATAATGCTGAAATCAATTGCAATCAAGCCAAATATTGCTGTTGCCACATTGTGTATCGTTCTGTTTTGCACATCGGCTTTTGCTACGACAAAGGGGCTCAATCAGATTGTCACTCCTGACATTCAGCCCGAAGGTGTGCTCTCAGTCAGTTTTCAGGGAGAGAACAATACACTGGGAAACAGTGAGCAATTGCAGCTGGAGATCGGAGTCACACCATCATTTGAGATCGCTGTTTTTCGTGGTTTTAAACCTGGAGAGAACATACTGGGAGCTGAGGTGGGTCTGGTTAAAAGCAAATCCTTTCTACTGTCTACCGGAATCTTAGGCGTCGAAAACAGACTGAAACCCCAACCATTCCTGGAAGCTGGATATTACAATGGCAAAGGAACTATCATTGCGGGAGTGCAAGAGCAGTATTCTAAAAGCTATGGTGTTTTTGGAGCAGCATATCAAGCTGCGCCAGTTGTTCTGGTAACAGCAGACTACATAAGCGGTTCGACTAACTTTGCGACACTTGGAGTCACCCTCACATTGACCGGGAACCTTTCCTGGAATCCAGCAATATATATCTCCAACCAGAGTCCACGCCGTGCATATAGCTACAGTGTGGTGAGTTGGAATGTTAAGGCGTGGTAAATTATGATGTTTTGTTCCGAAGAACATTATTACGTTCTGGGACATTCCATGATGTACAAAACATAATGGCAATAAACGAGGAACACCTGTCAGACATGTCTCTAATACCACTTCCGTCCATACGGCGTGAATGCTTCATATTTACACTTTACAACAAGCTCAGCTCGTAATGAAGCGGACGAATAGCGCAACTGGATGCGTTTATATTTTGAGACACCCTCAATCGGCAACAATTATTGTATTCTGAGGAAGACAAATGAATGACAATCGTTGTTTACACATCGCTATTTCAGTCGGGTTACTAGTGCTCATTACGTTTTTCAGTTATCAGCAGTGGAAAGCTAAATCGCTTGTGACCGGAACGGTATGGAAAGTCATGTGGTCAGATGGAAATAGGCAGACTGGACTATACAGGGAGAATATGCCCAAACCACCTGATTACGGACAAGGAGGGGAATATAATGTGGATATGTATGGTGTGTTGCACCCCAATTTCCTTGAGATCCGCTTTCCTAACCGTTCAGACTCTCACATTCAAATAATCCCCCTCAGACAAATCAGCTGGCTGGAATTCGGTAATGGTGGAGTTCGCATAGACAGATAGTAATCGACATCTGCAGTCATTTTGCCTGTGTGCTTAGGTGAGTGAACCGTAGAAATATGGATACCCATCTACGCAATAGGATCACCCGGTTCAGTTCCTCCAGCCTTTATCAGTATATCTCTGCTCGAACCCCAGAAAAGCATAGCTTGGAGCAGATGTTTTGGTTCAACCAGTTCAGACCCGGCAAACAATGAGGCTATACAAACCACAGAATCAGTTCCCCAGGTGTAGTTAATAAGACTTGCAGTTGGATCATCGGGATCAGACATTTCATTTATAGTATCCAGGACTGCAAAGCGGTCTATTCCGAGTTCGCAAAATGTATCCTGCAATGTTGAATCCGATGCTACAGCGTATTCTAAGCCTACATCATAGATTTCACCTCTCCTGTTTACGATCATACAATATGCAGATTTCATGACTTCGATGGTCTTACTCGACAATACGCGTTCCGGAGCAAAGGCTAGGTCTGCTTCCCTTTGCCTGAGCAGGCCTTTTGATACCAGGTCGTTGATACTCTCTTCAAAAGAAATGCATCCGGAATTGGTGGTTATTTCATATACAAATTTGGGATTAACTCGTGGTTTTTCATATGTCAGGATGGCCTTTTGCTTGATTACTAGATTTGGTATTATGCCGGTTTCTAACAGGGAGTTTAAGATAGGCTCATCAGCCTGTATTATTGTCCATCCCGCTGTACAGGCATAATCCAGGACTCTATCAATGGTATTGGTATCTGTTGAAGAACTTATGGAGATCACATCAGGATCATATGCGATGATTCGATCGATATCTTCTGATAAACTCTCTCCGGATGGAACACTTGTAACACCGAATATTGCCCGGGGAGTGAGGGGTTCAATGTCGTATACAGCACGTCTGCCATCATCTGACAGATAAGATGCAAGGACAAGCCGGACAATGCGGAGATCACCATCATCATCTCCACTTAGTATGATGAGTCCAGTAGTACCAGTAAGAGCTCTTTTCACTAGCCCGGTTTCAGCCTCGGACAGCTGAATATCTTCAAAACCGGGTTTCCAGAAAGGTTCCTGTAAATAGACGACAGCAGACTGACCCAAATTGGTAGTGTAGAACTTTGTTTTGAGGGTGAAGTTGCGTGAGAGATAACCTATGCCAATTCTGCCTTCTGAGATGTCATCGTGGAGAGTTACATCTGACATTCTTTTGAGCCTGCTGATTATAAGATCACCATCTCCGCTCATTATGTCATCAGGTCCGGGAGTGAAATCCATCTTATACGGTTCAAGTTGGCCCTGTTTTCGGAACCTGATCTCCGTCTCCGAATTCCTGACGTCTATATATATATGGCTTGCTTTCTGAACGATAGCCTGCTGAATGAGCGTATATGTTTCATTGTATATTGGTGCTTGAAAAGCATCCAGAACGCGTTTGGCTTCATCCAGCTCCTTTTTGCAGTCTGGACAAGAACCAATATGCTGCTCGATGGCAATATTTGATTCAATATACGTTTCACCCAGCAGATATTCGGGAAGCAAATATTTAACTCGATCACAAGACAATTCCATCAGTAACCCTCCTGCCTGAGTGCAATGCGGATACGCTTTATGGCTTCGTTCATTCGCGATTTAATGGTTCCGACAGGTACATTTAGTAGTTGTGCTGCCTCTGAGTATTTCTTCTGCTTGATTACGACTTCACGAAACACTTCGGACAAGTGAACTGGTAGCATATCCAGACAGTGTTCGATGGTTTGTTGAAACTCAAAGGTCTCTACACAATCCTGGGCTTTTGGAACATTTTCATCTGGAATAGACTCATCCAAATTCAGTACACATATCTTCCTCTGCCGGAGTTTAGCGAGCATAATGTTCTTTGCGATCTCTATGAGATATGAAGTAAAATGTCCTGAAGCTGTGTAATCTTGTCTGTTTATCCACAATCTCAGGAAAGTCTCCTGGCATACATCCTCTACAATATCGAGAGGTTGATGGAACCTTAGAAGGTAACGAAACACCGTTTTACGATGCAATGAGATCAGTATTTCGAATGATTCCATCGACCCGGACTGCGCAGCTTGCATCAATTCATCATCATTATATTCCTGCAAATTGCGCCTCCGTATTGTTGCCCCACATATATAATGCTTTAAGTGAGCATATTGTTCGCACAAAATCTCATTTACATGTAGAATTAATTACATCGGATATCCTTCCTTGCAGATTTTATGTCATAGAGAATGGTGAAGCAATTATTGGAAAAACAAGAACCAATCAACGCATATGACTTATACTGTCAGGCTTTGGAGATTGCAGTGGATGTCAGGGGATCGGCGGCTCCGGTTCGTCATCCGTATCCTTTTATGGATAGTACGCAGCCTGTCCAGCGTTTTTTGGCGATAAAGACGATAAAAGACTACACCAGCGATCAGATCGGTGAGATGCTTGAAAGTAACCGAGAGAGCATGGTACTCATGCATGAGGGGCTTCGGTATGATTGCCATATTCCGATAATGGAAACGGGAAATACAAAGTTACTCCAGTTGACCACTGTGGCAAATTTGTTCTTATTGGAAGCATGGCAACAAGCTGAAGCACACAACACTCCAGGTGCGATTGAATGTATGTCTGAAATGATGCGCTTTGGTATGCATCTTTCCAATGGCGGGACCTATATGCGTGGTATGTTCTGCAGCAAGGTTTTTGACCGCGCGACAAAGCATCTGAGTACGTTACTCAACGAGACCAACTATGATTCAGCTCTTAAAACTACCCAAATGCTGCAAGGATTCCTCAGTTTGTCCTCTGTTGTTGCAGATGCAATTGAAGGAGAGATCAAATTCTCCAGGGCAAGCATGAATGAACTGTTTGAACAAACAGACTGGAAAAGCAGCCTTAGCGGCGAAGGAGATATCTTATCAACTAAATCCGATATCAAAAAGAACAAAGCCTGGCTAAAAAAACTGTCACGACAGGATGTGGTTTCTATTCTTGATGAACTACACACCCACATGAGACTGAAGGCGACACTGCCTTTTCAAGAGGCCTTACAGGTTCCGAATCTGCCTGTAAACAGACTTACAGATTTGCAGGGCATGGCAATGAGCGTACGCTTTAGTATCCTGCAAAGAGAATGCTATATCGCAATGTTGCAGATTGCATTTGCTCTGGAGGCTTATAAGCTCAAAAATGCCGCATATCCAAGTGACCTGGAATCTCTGGTTCCGGAATATTTGGAAAGCATACCTGTTGATCCGTTTGCAGAATCTTCTCCAATCAGGTACATACCGGACCAGAAGCCTTACATTCTTTACAGCGTTGGACCGGATGGTGAAGATAGTGAGGGGAAGGCTATTGAATCTGATGTCTCTCTGGAAAGTAATGGGGACATTGTGTTTACGATTTCGGCTGGGGAAACACCTTTAGACCATGTTGATGCTCCCCCCGAAGTGCCATACATCATTCCCGGTTTTCCAAAACTTAACAATTATAGCAATATTACTCCATATACCCTCCCAACTGATGTCACAATCGTTGATAGGGGTTTTCCACCCGGACTTGGTAGAAAAAGACTATCAAAAGGCAAAATCCACAAGCCAGGCAAAAAAACAAAGAACTTATTCTCAGATTATCTGAAACCTACCAGGAGAATGATCCTGGAACCGGGTGATCCGGGGCAAATACCTGTCACAAAAGTGGGAGGAGTTCCCTGGTGGCCATATGACTTGCCAAGACCAAAATGTCAGCACGGGCACTACATGTCATTTATAGCCCAGACAAGACTGAGTGATGTTCCGGGACTAGGGCCTCAAGACCCCGGGTTATTATCATTTCATTACTGTCAGGAATGTATACCTCAGGGATGGGAACGCCCCGACTATGAGTGGAAAACACCTGGTGATGAACATAGATATGATGTCAGGATATTCAACGAATGGCAGGATATGAAACCTGATGGACAGGGAATCATTGCGGAGGATGTTGTAGACCCACACATCGTTACATTTTCAGACAGGCTGGAAACTCCAAATTGGGATGATATAAGAGAAATACCCGAGCTGTATAGCCTGGCGCGAGATCTGCCAGATTATGAACTTGAGTTCATGCTGCAAAGCGCATATGATTTCGATGAAAGTCAGTTTCCCGAGATGGTACACATCCCTGTGTCAAAACTTGGAGGTTGGCCAAGTTGGGTGCAACATGCAGAATGGCCGCGAGATTATCCGGAGGAAGAATTGATCTTTGTAATGCAGCTGTCACCATTGAGTTGCAATGAAACATGGTGCAATGGACTGGCATATTTGTTTATCCATCCTGTATCATATCGTGAGCGTAAAGCCAAGTTCATGATGCAATACACATAGTTACGATAGCCGTTAATCGTAGCAAGTGTTCCAATAAAATCGAGGTGCTATTATAGGAATCTTAAGTCTGGATAGTATTAAGCATTACGTTCGCAGCGCTAAGGACGTCTATGTATCAACTATAAATGAGGATGGATATCCTGTGACACGGGTTATGTTTAATCTGCACAATCCGGATGGGTTTCCACAGCAGACGGGGTATCTGGACAGCTTTAATGGCGAATGGTGCGTATATCTGGGAACTAATACTTCATCTTCAAAGATAAGGCACATGCGTCAGAACAAGCATGTCTCGCTCTACTACCACATCCCGGACTCCTGGGAAGGGCTGCTTGTTGTTGGTGATGCGGAGATAGTTCAAGATCTACCTGTAAAATCCGGACTTTGGCAAAATGGTTGGGAGATGTATTACACAGGCGGAGTCGAGAGCCCGGACTACACTATTGTCAGAGTCCGGCCTCTCTTTGCAGAATATTACCACGATCTCGGCAAGGATATACTGCGGTTTGAGTGATGTAAAGGTTCAGGATTACTGGCAAAAAAGTGTAACCAATTAATTCCCCCTTTGAAGGGGGAATTAATGGCGCAATATTCAAAACACTGAACTGATACTGAGTGATCTGTTCCTCTGCTAATCCTTCATCACCTGCAGTATCCCGGTCCTGATTACCTGTTCAAGTTCCGGAGCAAACGGTGCAGGCAGGTTGAAGTAGGGGCAGGATTCCTCAGGCTCATAACCGCCTTCAGCATACATTGCTGCAGTCGGGATATAACCAACCAGTGAGTTCGAATATCCCAGCGGGAGCATAAATGCATCCGGACGAAGTGACTTTATGAAATGTCCGTATTCGACACACACCTCTCCCGATAATGCAACCAGTGTAGCCTCTTTCGCCAGATCAAGTCTCTGGATATCAAATGCCCGGGTAAGAGAAAATGGTTCAGAGAGAATTCCTTCTGCCCACGCTTTCTCGAATTCTGTGCCGGTATTTACCAGCGTTTCCAGCTCTTCCCTGGTAGGATGTTTGGAGATCGGCAGGTCGACTGTAACGAGATTCGCGGACAGCTGCGGAACAAGCGGTTTAGATTCTTCATTTATGACACGGACTACCTCGTTGCCCAGCGCTTCACCGAACAGGGTGATATCCATAGGTACTCCGCCGCGGAAATATCGACCACCTATCAGGACGCAATTAGGCCTGACATCTCCAAAACAACCAGGAAGGAAGGCAGCCGTGGCTCCATTACCCAGCAGCTTCTCTACCTGACGGCGCGCAACGCCCGGGTAGTCGGCGGTGACATTGTAATCTCCCATAGTAGAAGCATGGCAGGTAAAATGGAAAAGTGCTGCCACTATGCTGTCGTCCTCTGCACTGCGGCATGTAATGACTGTAACCTGATCATCCCTGACACCGTCCGGATCGGGCGCCATTGCTTCGATTTTGCCATTTACTTTTCGGCGGCGGTTGATGGCATAACCTTCGCAGAGTCCTTTACCTGCACGCATTGTGATCTGGTGCAGGTTTGCATGAGCCTCTTCAATCGCAGTTTCTATGCGCTTGCAAACCATGTCGCGGACTTCCGGAACCATAACACCAGTTAGAGATAAACATTCTACTACCTGAGGCCCGGAATGTGTGTGGCTGACTGTCAATAGCAATCTATCCTTTGGAAGACCATACTTATTCTGAACCAGATTCCTGAAGTAGGATGTCATATGCGAGCCAAATCCGATAAGGTCCGCTGTAACTATACAAGCAGCTGATTCCCCATCCTGGAACCACAACGCTCTAATCTCCAGATCATCCAGAACACCCTCACAACCATGTGTGCGGTGACCAAATCCAGCCAGCGGAGTTCCAATCGCAGGAGTAATAACAGCTTTTCCTATTCCAAGTTTCATAACCATTTACCTCTTTATATTTAACAGTTTCAAGTAAGTATTGGCACCTTTTATTCCCCCTTATGAAGGGGGTAGGGGGATGTGATTTATAGATTATTATTAACTATATATGCTTTAAATATGCAATACGAGTATCACATCCCTCTCGAAACAGAATCCCGTGACATTAGTTCATCAATCAGATCCCTACTCCAACTTCAATAAAACTTCATCCCCGGCAGGAATGTCGAATTCCGCAGCGTCACTTCTCAATTCGATATCCGTCATCAAACCCGTCCTCGAACTTATCTCCTGGACCCGGTGTATGCCTTCTCTGAATCGCAGTTTAGCTTTGGTTGCATTCATGAAATCACGGTTGACTACCATTGCCCAGTTTGAGCTATCTTTATGTTTGAACAAGCCTATTACTAAAGGCCCACCGGAGACCGGCCTTATTTGCAAGCTGAGATCACGGTCACCAACTTTAGTCCACTTGTCCACGCCATAATGTTTGAACATATCTATTTTCATAGGCTTACCAGAAGCTTGATTAACCAGCGGAGCTGGTGGAAATGGTTCCTCTCCACGCAGAATACTTCCGGTGTGATATACGGCAGTCGAAGTGAGTTTCATCAATGTCGGTGCCAGTGTATTTATGCTGGCGTTTACACGTTTTATGCGGTCATATCGATGAGTGCGGTTGCCATTGGAGTCCAGCATTCCGCCGTCATTGAAGCCACCATTTTCCAGCGGTGGTGTCCAATAGTAGAAATACATTATGCCTTTGAAACCATAAACCAGGCTGGTATTTACCTGCCACCTGTATTCAGCTTCAGTTGGATCCCTCCACGCACCGCCGGCGATTGCCTGGATTATGTTGCAGGCCGGGATATGATGCTTCAGAGCCGATGTGCGTACGATCCCGAGATTAGAAAAGTAACCTTCCGATGTAGTCTTGTTGACCTGAAGCGCATAGTTGTCGTAGCTCAGGAGTTCTGGTTTGAACTGCCTGCAGAACTCTTCAACATAATCGAGCCGCGGCACTGCACCGGTCGGCAACAGGTTCACATAAGAAAAATGTTTCGGGTCTTTCTTCTTGAGATAATTCTTTATAGCTACCAACCTTGGAAACTCCGGAAAATTGGGTTCATCAGCCAAAAAATACCCCGCAAAAGCCGGGTGCTTTGAATAATCATTTACAATATCATCCAGGACCTTCTCGAAATCCGCGGATTCCGGTTTTACATTGAAAATCCGGACATCAAGAATGATACACTTGATCCCCTGCTTCTGGCAGGCATCCAGCATCTTTATATTGCTCTCAACAGTGGATGACCAAAAGTCTACGGTCATAGAAGCATAGGTAAAACCACATTCTTTAACCTCGGCATATTTAGCATCCATATCAGCTGTGGTCTTGACACCACACCAGTAACTGATGAGGAAGTCACTAGTAGCCAGCGTTGTTGTCGCAGACAGCAGTAACACAGTCACAGCACTAATAAATACAATGCTCACTGTTGCCATTAAAGAATCTCTCAAAGTCATTGTCTCCTCACATCGAAATCCATTATCATTGCATCCAGCGCCAGTTCCAGCCTGGCAGACTCAGGCGCTTTAGCTTCTATCCTGAATTGAAACTCAGCTTTTCCTTTGATATAATCAGATAAGTCAATGGTTGCATCCCTGAAGTCCTTATTCTCCTGAACTACAATCCAATTCTTGCCATCGACGCATATCTTCACAGCGTTTCCAGGTGATTCAACTCCGGCATAATTCTTATACAAATGGAAAAATGACAGTATCACCTTGTCGAACACAGCATTCGTATCGGCAGTCTTGAACCGATAGGTCAGCTGCCCAGTCTGTCCTTTTTCTACTCCCAGTCCATAGGATGAGTATGGATAAAATCCCTCGGTGGACTCAGCAAGTATACGCGAATATCCACCATTGCGATCAAACTGCTCTTGGAACTGAAAGTGACCGGTTGGGATAGCCAGGAGATCGACTGACAGAGCTTTGTTTATTATAGCTTGGGAAACGTTTTTACAGAATGCCCATTCTCCCAGCGGTGTTTTGGCAAACTCAGATATAGAATGCAGATCGACTATGGTAGAGCGAAGCCTGGCAGATAGAGCCGTCGGATCAGTATTAGCGTCCCATTGATCAGCTTTCACATCCTCAATAGTGTTTATCGCCCTAAGGAATCGGGCTGAATATTTCCAACCAGTATTGGCTAGTTCATACCGCCAGGCAAAGCGTTCAGGTGAATCTTTCAATAACTGCCCGGCTTCTGCCATCCAGCCATCGCATTTAGCGATTGCCTCTTCAGTCATTCGTCCACGATAGACGTCTTTTTTCGAAGCGTAACTGTCCTGCAGGTAACGCTGCATCTCAAGCATTGGTTTTTCAGCTGCCCCCCAGTATCCCTTACACCAATCCCGGGTCAACTCATCCTCAGTCAAATCCGGATTCCACAACAGCCTACCCAGCGACCATGCATAAAGGCCATTGGCAGCCCAATGGGGATGGAACTCATTCTCCAGTCCAATTACACCGTTCTTCGCAAATTCCTTAAGATCGTAGCACATATTGCGCAGCATTGGATATGGAGTGAAGCTGTCATAATCTCCCCAGTAGCTCCGGACGAATAGCCCTCCGGGTGCAGCCTGGTTCCATTTGATAAGCAAGTCTCTGAACTTAGGGCTTAGCTTGGGGTCCATTGCAGGGAAAGTAGTGTCACTCACCCCGAGGGATCCCCACATACAAGCGATCACGATAATATTATTCTTCAATTTTACTTTAGTTGGTGGCTCCGGGTAATCGGCATAAGATAGTTGAAGTATCTTGAAATTTGGAAAAACAGCACTTACACGATCAGCTAACTGTTGGACGAAACTGAAGACATTGTCTGAAGTGGTGCCAAATGCCTTTGCTTCAGGACTCTGGCTGAACTTACCTGTATCAGCCATCCCAAAAGTGTAAAGCTCGTAAGGCTCCTTGAGAGCCCTTATCTGTGCGATCAGTTGTTCGGCAACATAGTTCAGCGCTTCAGGATTGGTGTATTCAAAATGAGTATAGACCCGTTTCCCATCAACCATCGCAAACCAGTCAGGGTGCTGTTTAAACAGATCTTCAGACATAAAATACATCTCACGGTGATTGGAGCCCATGTCCATAGGCTGACCTGCGCCATACCGTTCGATCACTTCCGGGGCATTGTAACTGATCCAATAACCGTTCAATGCTCTCCACTCAAGTATATTTTCCAGGTGACTGGACTGCCACGGTGGATCCCTCAGCACGAAGGGGGACTCGTGCCTGTATGAGCGTCTTTTAAATGCCAGGCTATGTCCGACTGGTATCTCCACACCCTCTGGCGATGGTATATACCACCGGTATCCCTCCTGGTGCAGAAAATCCCCGACTGCCCACCACGTAGCCCAGTCGTGAGGCCCACAAATATATGTGTTTCCCCGTGCATCCACTTCAATCGCAGCAGCCCCTGCCCAGGGTTTTCTGCTATCCAACCACTGACGCATAGCCTTAGGCATACTCTTTGTGCGACCGACAAACACAGCTGGTCTCTTTGCTTTTCTCTCAGGAACTACAGGTAATCTAACAGATGCCATTTTACCCAGCACTTCAGCAAGCTTCTCAGCAGCGTGGATTGTCGGGCTTTTTGCATCATCAGGATATGCAATGCACTTCACCGGTCCGGTTGCTGCATTAGTCCGAATGGGCAATATAAGACAACTAAAGCAAACAATAGTAGTCAGAGTATAACGGAGCATTTATTTACCTCGATACCTGTCGTCCTATTTCATGCATCCGTTAAGCTTGACGACTGCATCTGCCATTTCCCTGCGTATGGAGTCCAGATCGCCAGGACTCAGTGAGCATAGATACTGGAACCATCGATTGTTTATAGACTCAAACCTGTTCCTGCGCACAAGTTCAGCTTTGTTAAGGGCTTCTTCCAGACTTGCAGGTGGATTACCTTTCGAGAGTCGATTCTGAGCGTCAGCAATTGAACGGTCCAAAGCTTCCAGATAGCGCACATCGTCGATTCCATCTCGATACGCTTCCCAGCGAAGTGTAGGAATCGGGTTGCCGAACTCGTCCGGATAGGTAACGTTATGTGCAAAACATTCCGAACCATATACATCAGACTCAGTCGATTCATAGTAGGCCCAGGGGGAAGAGCCCTCATATCCACACGCCTTGTTATATAGCCCCATCATCGCTCGGTTGTGCAGTGGAAAAGACTGTCCCAGCAATGCATAGGAAACAGGATGAAATCCTTTCGAGCGGACATACATAACAGCCAGATTATCTTTACCGTCAAACCGGTAGATGGTGTAGACTGGATGGTCGATTACATCCTTCAAAGCTTCCTGGGCAACTTCATTATTTATAGCTGTGAATGTGTGAAGTCCGGTGTTAAGTCTTTTGACAGCTTCAACCCGGCACCGTTCGATGTCCTGGGGAGCAGTTGGTTCGTCCACACCATAGAAAAACACATCCTCAAATCCCAGCGCTTTAGCAGCTGCGATTTCCGTGGGTTTGTCAGTGTCCGGCCAATACATTAAGCACGGCGGTTTAGTCATACCGGCTTCACGAAGATAATGCATCAACAGAGCTGTTCCATATATCGTTGTCGTATTGAGACCATGTCTGACCTGGTCAGCCAGTTCTGCTTTGTATCGTTCAATGGATATCTTTCTGCCGGGATATGCGCTGATAGTCCCACCTGGACGACCTATATAGTAGATGCTGTTGTAACCCTCTGCTATCCGCAGATCAATCGGCAGCACCTCTATCTCAATCGGTATTGTCATACTGCGTATCCGTGAGTTTGCTATCCCGAGTTGTATCTTGCCTTTGTAGATACCTGCAGGATAGCCGGCAGGAACATGGACAGTAATCCAAAATTGCCTGCTCTGATGTGCCGGGATACTCGATACACACGATGCTCCTCCAAATCCGCCTTGTTTGCCCTTTGGAGGAGTTCCTGACCTGTCATCCTTTAGAAGCATGTCCGGGATAGGTATCTTTTGAGCTGAAAACCGTTCGAAAAGACTGCTCTTTTTGTCCCAGATACCCACAACGCGCACATCGATGTTGCTTATTGATTTACTCTTGATCGGACCAGCAAGATCAGTGATCGAGACATTGAACTCCTTCGCCCCAACCAATGCACGCACCGCAAATGTTGCTGCAATATACTGATTGGCAGAACCCCAAAGCCTGACTTTACTCATAAGTTGCTTCTCTGCAGGGACAAAGTCATAGAGCAGTTCTTCATAGGGAGTGACCGACGCAGCAACAAATCCTTTCTTTCCAGCCAGCTTGAGGAGTCCGGAGTCGTCCCGATATGTCCGTAAAGCGCGTGTAAATGGATCACGGACTGGGTCCGGAAGCTTTGCTGTCTCCGGCTGCAGGTCATTGTCAGTTGAGAGCAACACTGCATCAAACATGCAATGCTCAACTAATATATCTATGTGGTGTTTCCCGGCAGATACAGTAGCTGTTCCTAAATGGTCCCATACATATCGCCCGCCATTCGGTCTGCCTTTTCCACCGGTTACAGCTTTCTCATCTATTGATACACTGACATTCCCGTAACCAGCATACCTGCGGACCCATACATTGTATGTGCCTTCACTGGGTACATCCGCAACCCAGGTCAAAGGCCAGGATCCACTTCCGGCATTCCAGGCCGCATAATCACCTAATGAACCAGTTCCCCCATATTCCCCGCCATTCGGATACAAACCCCAGGCCGGCATAAGCGAACTTCCGGTGGTCCATAATGTGGTTGATGAAGCCTGAGTCGATAGGGTTACAATAACAGTAAGTGTCACAAGGACAATCAACATCCCCATTTTTCTCATAACTGTTCTATTCTCCACTAAACGGGTCCAGGGAGGTTACCTCCCTGGCAGAATCCCAGATACAGAGTCTCTGGAACCATCACCCTACATGCTGCAGGCTTCTACCAATAATCTCGTCCTTTTCATTCTCCGTCAAATCCACAAAACGCGCGCTATAGCCTGCCACCTTCACCATCAGGTTCGGGAATTGTTCAGGATGTTTTCTGGCTTCCAACAGCATTTCAGTGTCCACCATGCTTATCTGCATTTGCATTACTTTTAGCTCTACAAAGCCTTTGAGGAAATCCACAAATGCCTGCCTGCCCTTCTGGGTGACAAATGGTGCTGGGTCGAACCGCAGGTCCAGGGTGCCTCCATTTGGGAACTTAGTGAAATCGATATTCGCTAGAGAGTGCAGCACGGCAGTCGGTCCCTCTTTATCCGTGCCCCAGGCAGGATTGAGATTGCGGGTGAGAATCTCGCCTTTGCGTCGACCATCCGGTGTAGCTCCCACTTTATCACCCAGGAACATATTGGCGACAAATGAGTATAATGCTGCCTGCCAGCGTCCGCCTCTTGCATTCGTATATTTACTGAGATGCTTGTATATGCGTTCCGTGATTTCTTTGGCGATGGCACCAGTGAGTTCATTGCCATTGCCCCATTTCGGTGCGCGCTGTAACTCCTGTCTGATCTGCTCGTGTCCTTCAAAGTTATCGTTTAGGGCAGTCAGGACTTCATCCAAAGTCAGCCTTCCTGTATCAAATACACAGTGCTTGATAGCTGCCAGACTGTTGATTACATTCGGAACCCCCGCAACTATCATCCCGGTCAGATTATACCTTGCGCCGCCAGCACAGATATCCTCTCCTTTTGCAATACAGTCTTCGATAAATAACGACATAAGAGGGAACCGGCGTCCTGCTATACGTAGAGTGTCAGAACGATTAGCACACTTGACAGCATCTGCTATAACATAAGCCAACTGTGTATCGAATGCATTCATAAGCTCAGCAAAATCGCTGATTTCAGTTGGTGATGGAGTATTCAAGCCGACTCTGGCACCAGATGCCGGAAGTAAACCCTGGTGAAGTGTGATATCCAGGATTGCTGCCAGATTCAGGAATGTTCCATTGGGGTTAAATGCCTCCCGACCCGGTATAGTGAATTCATAGCAGCATGAACAGATATAGTCTCTGGCATCTTCAAGGGAACGACCGTGGCGCAGAAAAGCTGGTATTAGAACTTCATCGTTGACAATCGAGAACCCGAGTCCTCCAATCACAAAATTAGCTGCAGCCTGCCAGTAACGCTCCGGTGCATCCTTATGCAACCTTATAGAAATATATGGAGTTGGCATTTGTATGCGCAGGGATGCTTCCATTATCAGTTCGGTTAGTTCATTGCTTGCGTCTGCACCTGTTGGTGTCACTCCTCCAAGGCTGGCCTGGCTGCCAACGGTGTATGTGGAGTGGGGGGTATAGTAATCGCAGTGCTGGAAATTCAATAGCCAGCATTCTATCAATTCCAGAGCTTGGTCACGAGCTAAACGTCCGGAATCGATGTCTCTTATATAATAAGAATACAGATACTGGTCGGGTCGTCCCAGGCCTATTCCACCGCCCGGCATGCATCCACCCATCTCTATCGTATTCAATATGTAAGCCAGCCAGTGCGACTGCAAGGCTTCTTGCAAAGTCTCAGCCGGTTGACGAGGCACTCTGGTCAATATATCGGCTGCTGCCAACAGCTCCGATGCCCATTCAGCATCCTTAGTCAATTCTGCCTGTCTGATTGCCTCATCACGCAATCGATCAGCATAAAGCTCCAGATTATCACATGAGAGCAGTGCAGCATCATACCAATTGCGGCGGGTGATGTCTTCCGGATGATTAGCCACGCAGATACCTTTATGTTCCTGCAGACGCCAGCGCAAGCCATTGGTCCCCTGAGCAAGTATATATTCCAAACCAGGTGTGATATGCCCTTCGAAGCACGGACCTGTAAACACCTGTCCTTCAAGCATCTGCTTGATATTGGCATCAATAGATGATTTCTCAAGACTTCTTTGATACGAATCCGCATTTAACGTAGGCCACATGGAGTTAAAAAGGAACGGACTCTCCCCGCCAATCAGACAAGCATCCTTTTCAAGGGTCATCGGACAGTTCTCGACCACATAAGCCATAGCCCGAGCCCGTGCTATAGAAATATCTTCTTTTTCAGATTCCAGTAGAGCATCTCTGGCACCTTCAGCAAGCGCTGTAAATTCCACCGGTTCCGTTAGGTCCAGGTAAAGCATGTCAAAACGCCGCTGCCTGAGCCTGGCACTGCGTCGGGTACTGCACTTGGCTCCGGAGTGGGGAGGTTGGAAATAGGGTGCAGATGAGTTCATGTATTGATTGCTATTCATGTCCAATGTTCTCCGATGCACAATCTATATTTCTAATGTAGATCATATCATATATCAGGCAAGATATCCTGGTTTTTTGCAGATGAGTATCACTGGAATAATGTCACCCCGAAGGCAGTGAAGGATTTCGGTAAACCATTACATATTGCTGTTTTGGGTGTTGTCGAAAGTTAATAATAATCAAATCCACATGTAAGTCACAAATTAAGTGGGAGCAATAGAATGATCCTAGCTGCAAGCGACAATGTACGCTTGAGCCAAACACAACACTATTGGAGGAAAGAAAGATGTTACAGAACTGGAAGTGCAATGCAACTTCGGTGGCAAAAGCAACTGCTACTGTCGGACGGTATGCCTTGATTGCAGCCGTCCTTCTTTCTGGCGCAAACTGTGCGATGGCCGAAAAATTCACAGTCGGGGTTATTCCCGATACACAGAATTATGTCGACTATGCAAACTACACAAATCCTGCAGCTTTGCAGCGTTTTGTGGATGAAACAACATACTTAGCCAACAACAAGACTGCTCTGAATTTAGCTTACGTTACCCATGTAGGTGATGTCGTTCAGCATGGTGACCTGTCCAGGAGCGGTGATGCAGTTGATGGTGAATGGAAACGTGCCCAGACAGCACTGAATGTTCTGGCGGATGCCAATGTGCCTTTCGGTCTGGTTCCCGGTAACCATGATTATGCCAACTATAGTCATTCTACTGGCAGCCGACCCCTTTCCGGCAACGACAAATGGAATCAGTATTTCGGACCCGATTCCTCTTTCTACGCTGGTAAGTCATGGTATGGTGGTTCATATAATGGCGGAATGGACAGCTTTCAGACATTCACTGGTGGAGGGAAAACATTCCTAAGCCTTGAACTGGAAATGGATCCATCAAATGGTGCTTTAGCGTGGGCTCAGAGTGTTATCGACAGCCATCCTGGATTGGCTACCATCATCACCACTCACAGTTTCCTTAACCCTACGACAAATGTCAAAACTCAGGACAACTCCCAGGCACGCGCAAATGATATAAGCACCTACTTCCCTGGTACCAGTGTTAACAATACACCTGATCAAGTTTGGAGTAAGCTCATTGAAGGTAACGACCAGATCTTCATGGTGCTTTGCGGTCACAACTGGAACGGAACAGATTCAAGTGGAGTCTCTAATGGGGAGAATCTTCGTATCGACAATAACGATTTTGGTCATCCTGTCTACCAGGTTCTGAGTGATCTCCAGGGTAACACATTCAGTTATGACACTACTACCGGAACATACACACCTGGTGTCTATACCGGTGGAGAAGGCTGGCTCAGACTTATGGAATTCGATACTGAGGCCAACACGATTCACTTCCAGACCTATTCCCCAACCCTGGGACTCTATGCTGGTGTTGGTGACGGTCCGAACTTCAAACTAGACCCATCATTCTCCGATTTTACCCTTCCAATTCCTATTCAAGCGAAAGCAGTACCCGAACCTTCTACTTTGACCGCTCTCTTTATGGGCGGGTTGACGTTCTTTGTCAGTAAACGTAAAGCAAAAGCCTGATCCGTATTATTCACCTGGCTTTGCTTTTGCCTGGTAGTAAGGTCAAAGCTGAGCAAATCCTGAATAAAACAGGATATTAATACGTTAACAACAGGCGGTCTGATTGGCCGCCTGTTGTGATATTGTCTATAAAAACAAGTCGATGCATATGTAGCTGAGTGAAACATAACTGTCAGTGCATCTATCTTATAGACTGAAAAGCAGCTAACTACTAATCCCCAGTATTCCCTATATTCTGTTTTTGTCTGACCAAAAAGTAACAGCAGGATCAGCCTTAAACAACACAAACTAATGCAAGATATGGAGAGTTTCGATATTATCGGATCAGTAATAATAATACCTACTCTATCAGCACTTTTTGCGTCTTCACTAGCTATATAGGTTCTGGAACAAACTATCACTCCATTTGCTACCAAAATAAGCGCAACAAACAAAATAATTACTTTTTAATGCCTGTTTTACAACAATAGTTTGCACTGTACTGTAGACTTTGGTATACTGCGGAAACGATTGACTGTTGTGCCGTTGGAGCCTGTTGGGCATTAAAAACAATTCAACGTAAACCGTCTGATCAGTGCGACAATGGAACCAGTCACTAAGCTCAGTTTGTAATAGAGTGGTTCAAATAAATCTCAGGGAGGCTAAAATGAAAAAGTGGATTATGTTTGCTGTGCTTGTCACTGTGGTGTCTGTACTCGTTTTACCTGTTTGCACAAATGCCAAAACCAAACCGAAGCAAGTCAAAAATACGACGGCCAAGGTCACGCATTATGTAAAGGGCACAACCCAGCTTTCAGGGGAAAATGCCCAGTTCGGTATAACCTACACTCTTGGTAAGGCCAGCCCATTCAACATTACTATTAAGAGCGCTGAATATTCGGTGGATCCGATTGTTATCGGAGATAGACTTTTCAAAGTGGATGCCAAGAACAAGCTGTTGATATTGCATATGATTTATCATAACCCACTACATGCCGACCGGTTTGTTCGTTGGGACAGCTTTGGTTTTACGGCTGTTGATGCCAATGATCAAAATCATGATGGGCTTCTGGATCTTGGCGCAGAAAATGACAAGTCCAAAGTTGGTATGTCATTGAAACCTGCACAGAAGAAAGAAGTCTATGCTGCCATGATAGTTCCGGCTTCAGGTGAGATACCAAAGTTGATGATTAAATCCAGTGACAATCTGGTGTTGCGTTATGACCTGAAAGGCAAAGTCAAAGGCATACCTGCTCCTTTCGCAGATCCTGCTGACACATCTGGAGCCACTGCTCTTGCAAAGATAACAGCAATAGAAGGCACCTATTATCCTGTATCCGAATGCTATTTCAAATTGGACAAAGTCGAATACAGTGGTGCGGCAGCTATCGGAACAAAAAAACTGGGTAAGAACGACAGATTATTAATCGTGACATTTAGCCTGAAGAATGCCAACCCACAGAAAATATTCTTCCGCTGGGATTCTTTCATTAGAAAGCTCGTGGATGTCGATGGTGTCGAGGTAGGCAAATGTGAGAATGTATTCCAGGCAAGCAGAGATAATCCGTTTGCAGGGAATATTGAAGCTGGCCAGGAGTTGACTCTCCGCTATGCTTTCATTCTACCGAAAGATGTCAGTCTAAAGACATTCAGCATTGTAAAAGGCGACGGACGAACACTGGAATATGACATCACATCGATTAAATGATCTGGGACCTTCCCGTATTTAGAATGTTGTGACCATGCAATTGCTTTATGCAAATGCATGGATTTTTGAGCCTGCTTTTATATATGCTTTACAAAAGCGAGTATGAAAGTGGGCTCATATACAATCCACTGTAAATTCCAGGTATCCTGGCTCTAGTACCTTAGAGCCCATTGTCTCCACATTGATTCCAACTCCTCACTTGTAATCCGTGTCCAAGTCAGTGTCTTATCAAAATAATCCAGCAGATTATTAGTGATTCTACAAATAACATTTATGCCGGAAATTTTGTCCGCATTGCATAAATGCATCATTTTGGTGGTATAATTCTTGGCAATCAAGAAAGAATGCTCGAAATAACTCCTAAATTCATTCAGGAGGTTGTGAGATGAAACTCTTTCTAGTTGTTATGTCTGCAGCAGTGGTTTTGTCTGTATGTCAACCCGCAATGTGTGCTGCCAAACCTTCACTGGCGGTCAAAACCGTGCAACCTACCAAAGCAAGTATACTGGAATTGGCTGACAAATACATAAAAGAAGTCACTCCGCAGCTTACTATGGAGGAGTCTTCGGCAGTGGATAAAATCAAGTTCACCCTGGATTCCGAGCGCAAGACACCGATATTCCTGGAGCAGTCTATCGATGAACTGGTAAATGCCTGCACAATACAGGCAGCTAGCACAAAAGGTATAGAAGCTGTAATTGCCACATCTGCACTTCTGGTCAAATACGCTCCTGCAAATGCCAGGGTCACTAATCTCTTTGGAGTGGTGCTTCACACAATAGGTAGTAACAAAGAAGCAATAGCGGTACTGGAATACACACGCACACTAAAGCCAAAAAGTGAACTTGTTATGCTGAATACCGCAAATACATACCTGGACCTTAACCAGGATGCGAAATGTAAAGCGCTAATTGATAAGGTGCTGGATCAGGATGATAAGAATAAATCGGCATATTCAGCACTTGCAGTCTATTGGTTTAAGCAGGGAGAATTCCGTAAAGCACTCGAAGCTATGTTTAAGGCAGCAGAATTTGGTGGATTTGAGGTGCAAAAGAAAGCTGAAGAAAAGGATGAGGTTGTCAGGGAGAATATTTGTGCACTGAGTGATCCCATCGAAACTATTGAAGAGAAACTTGCAAAGACCAATTCGATAACTCCAAATACAGCAGCGGATCTTATCGAAGACCAATTCCCCGATGCAGCACAGCGGATACGAGATAAATACCTCAAGTTGATTGAAAATGAGAAGATGATAATGCCTCCGCTTCCCCAGGTTAATACCAGCGGTATAAAGAACTGGAAAGAAAAAGGGGCTCCATATGTTAATGTGTGGGCTAAGGCGTTTAAGGCTAATGCCGACGATGCAATGATGGAGGTCGCACATCTCCAGGTAGGTGTCAACAAGGGGGAAGGTAAAGCTGCAATGCGAGCGAAAGCCATTGCTGCTTCAAAGGAAAAAACTCAGCAGTATCTTGGAAACGCTCAAAAAATGATGAAGATGCTGGAGAATATGCCTGGTGTCTCTAAATCGCGGCTGCAGCAGGTCCAGAAAAGAATGCAGCAGGCAGCTGCGAAGCAAGGGGCCAATGCAACTGCAACTACTGCAGACTCCGAATCCGAAGACGAGAACATAACGATAAAATCTGACTCCGATCTAGATAAATATGAGGCAAGTCTTGCTCCTCCAGGTTGGGATTCTGGTTCTGTTTTTGCATTGACCAATTATAAGAGATATCTAATGCTCAAGAACAACTATATCTTCTATTTCATGAAATTCTTCAAGGACTACAATGAGAAAGTGATAGACATAGTCAAGGTTTATGGTAAGAGAGCAAAAGAAGAAAATGATAACCACAAAGAGAAAATGGACAAGATTGCTCAGGAAGAAAAACAAGAACGAGACCTGGCAAAGGATAATAATGGTACAGTAAACTATGAGAAGTACCAGTTGGAACGCCGCCAGGAAACGCTTCGCTGGCATAAAGCAATAAATTATCTGAGTGATGACTATTTTGCCCAGTGGGTTAATCTGGCATTTCCTCAATACGAGAATAAAATGAAACCCAAGTTGGATGAGTTCTGGGCTGTTTGCGCTCTCTACATCCGAAATATGAATAATCTGGAAGTAATGAAAAAAGAATATTGCAGTGTTAAGCAAATGTTCTGGCTGAATGGTGGTTATGCTGTAGGAAGTATGGCAGGAGGGAGCTTTACATATTTCCCTGAAACCGATGAGGAACAGCAAAAGCTTGATGAGGATATTAGAAGATCGAAAGAAGAAGCCAAATCCAGAGAGCAGGAATATAAGAATCAGACCAGGACAGCCGCTGATGCAATTAAGGATTGGATGGATGATAACTTAGCTATTGCTCTTTCCGGTGAAATCATGTCTATGAAACTCACACCTCGAAGATTGACTATTGAAGAGTATATTTTTGGAATGAACTTCAAGCACATTTATGATTTAAAAGATGTAACATGGACAACCTATAGATCCTTTGCTGCCAAACTGGATCTTGGTTTCCAGGTAGGTCCAATAAAGATCGGACCAAATGTGAGGGCTGACATTCTTGAAACTCACGATACCCTGGACATCCGTACCGGTCAGGTTGTAAACAGTGGTGTTAAATGGGCAACTGCGACAGCCAGTATTTCAGGAGGCAATGAAAATGTTAATGTTGGTGGATCTGCTACTGTTACCATTGATCCCGCTGCAGAAAGTGAATGGAGTGTTAAGTTCACAAGTGGTATGGGATTATCAGGCAAACTGACAGAACATGTTGAAGCAGGTATGGACATACCAGGCGAATGATTGGTAGTTGGTTGGCTTTCTAGGCATCACACGAAGCAATTAGTCAGTTTCCCTTCACCTCTGCCTCAATTACCAATGCCCCAAGTGGTGCCAATTCTATTGTTTGTGTTGCAGGAATGGATTTTCCTGTTGAATGATCTCGCATACTATTCACACCAACAGGCCAGTGAATGACAAAGCTCTGATTGACTCTCTCAGGATTTGCCAGTATCGCATATAGCTTGTTTTTATCCTGCTTTGTGGAGACAATGACTTTATCGCTACTTACCCAGGCAGGTTTAACTGCATTTTGCAGGATGAGAATCGGTACCAAGCTCTGAACTTCGCTTGCTATACTGCACAGTTCCTTCCAGCGCCGGGGAAACTCCGGTGAACGCTGCATTGAATGCAGGCAGTAATAGATAATCCCCGTTGCTCCTTCGATAAGTGAACAATATGCACCGCATCGCATTTCGTAGTATGTAGGTTCACGGGTGTTTGATGGATTGCTCATCTCATAACCTAAACCAAATGTCTGCACTACTGCCCATATCGGTTGTCCGGGAGATGAACCTTCCTTTGCAGCTTTCCAGCTCTTAACTGCGGCCGGGATATCAGCCATAAGAGAGTAGGGGTCAGTTCCATAGATGTCCGTGCCCCTTGAATAAGCCGGGCTGCCCTGGTAGTTGAATTGCACACTGAACTGTGGGTGCCAGGGGTCCTCTTCCCGAGTCATTCGCCACGAACGCTCAAACAAGGGCCACATCTCCGCTCCAAATCCCTCATCGTTCAAATAATAGGCAAAAACTGCAGGATGATTCTTGAATGATCTTATATTATTCCTGGCTAGAGACTCATAATCAATCCACGGTGTCTGCTTCATAAATGTTTCCATCAACCAAGGCATGTGCGGACACATATTGGCATCATAGATCATCTTCAGTCCGTGTTTATGCACTTCATCCAGGAACTTTTTGGTTTCTTCAATCCCACCTGCAAGGAACGAATAATCTATCATACAGTTGATAGGACTCTTAGCCAGCATGTCTAATGTTGTAATATAATACGCCGGATTCTTATGCTCCCATGAGAACTGCCAGGGCTTATCTGCAGGTAATACCGATATCGTACTGCTGTTCATATATATTCCCTGGGGAAAGAACAGCTTGCCATCGACCATCATAAAACCATTCGGCAGCACATCAGTAGCATTTGCTGGTCTGTCTGACGGGTTGACTCGGGTTACCATGCGCTTTGATACAGCCTGTCTGATTTTACTCCCCGGTTTATATAATGCTGCCTGCAGAGTATATGTGCCTACATTTACGTCCCCCATTGGAAATGCAACTGTAATCGGTTTCCCGGATTCAATTCGCTTAGTGACTCTGGGAGACTCCAGTTCTTCACCCTTTAAATTAACCAGTGAGAGTATGACATCGCTGGACTCAACAGAGACTCCCTTAGGAATCTGTGATCTCAACCTGCATACGAGTTCCAGCTTCTCTCCGGTATTCGTCCCAACAATAGCCATAGAACTGGGCCTGATTATATCTATCCCGATTCTTTCGATCTTAGTAACTTCGTGCTCATGCCGGTAGATCGGACGACCAGTCGATTTGTCAAATGCTTCTACTGCAAGTGTATGGATACCAAGAGGCAGATCCTTAGTGGGCACTGACAGCTGTATTGTATTGTTTACCCACTTATCGCTGTCAGCAGTTCCTCTCAGAGGTACCCGGTCACTTTCGACCAGTGATGCCTTGATAGAAATATCGTCAGACTTTATCCCGGAGTCGGTGTTCAGCACGCACTTAAGCTTGATACACGGATCACCATCAAGATCATAAACCATCGGTCCATTCCAAACCGGCTCAGGAAACTCTACTGAAACAGGTGGGCGTTCTATCTTGATTAATTCTGCGTCGTCAAACCACGCATCCCCCACAGCACCCTGGGTAACCAGAAGTGTGATATTTGCCGACTTAGCCTCTTGAGGTGCAGGACCGGATACGAGTTTAATTTGCTGCCAGTCTGCAGTTGGTTTAACGCCTGAATTAGCGTAACAGCCACCGACTAACCTGCTGCCGTCAAACCACTCAAGGACCAGATTTGGTTCACCTGTGAAGTTAGCTGTCTTTACCCAAACACTGTAAATATATGATTTCCCAGGCTGAACCGGCACACTTTGAGTGCTGAGTGCATAGGGAGTATCTTTTGTGCCGGAGTAATGCAGGCTGAATTTGTCATTGTGACCCACATCAGTGCTGAGTGCATATATCGGTGACTTGATATTCCAACCAGTCAACCCCTCAGTAAAGCCTGGATTCTTGAGCAGGTTGGATGACTGTTCAGCAGCTTCCGCAGCAGTTCCAACACAATACAAGGAAATCAGCAGGACTATAACCCAAATACTATTCATCGGCAGGTCACCTGATTCGCGCTTAATAGCCTGATATTAACAGGTTTCAATATCAAGAGCAATTTAACCGGGTCCATGGAAGTTACCTCCCTGGCAGAGTCCAGAGACAGAGTCTCTGGTACCTAATCTTTCAGTTTCTTAATCCTTACAGTTTTAATCTCATAAGGCCTAAGAACCATATCACTCGATTGGCGCAGGTTGAGCTCCAGGAGATCAGTCTCTGAAAGATTCCTCTTCTCAATATCCGGAAATACCGTCTGGACATCCTGCCCATATGGCTCATAGAGACGGACAATGAGATCATCTCCATCCTCTGCCCTTTTAACAGCGCTGATTACTACCGCTGGGTTGTCCTGGCTGAGGAATGAGTAGACTGGTGGAAGCGTCTGTTCAATATCTGACCCTATTGGAGTCGCGATGAACGGTGTGTTGAACTCCATTCCCAGTCGGACCGGGTTTACATCCTGTATGCTTCCTGCAGCTGATGAGATCATCACCTCGAAGACATGCGTACCAACTTCCCACGCACCTTTGGTATCTGTGGCTGCAAGTGGGATGCATGGGCTGCGCAGCACTGTCATCTTTACCACACCATCCTCCACCCGGTGACAAGGTGTACCCTTGTTTGTGATTGTTACCCAGTAACCCTTCTCTTCATTGTGGCAGGTTACAAAATTGAGGGCAGGCCAGTCACCATTCGGACGCGTATGAAGTCCAAACTCACCTTTATAACGCTTTCTAGGCAAGACGCCGAATGGAATTTCGTAGTAGGTTTCGTCTTCCGGAGTTCGGAATGATAGAGGGAACTGCAACATCAGCCGGCCGTTGCTGGTGTCCCAATCAACTGTTGTCTTGATATATATTCTCTTTACATTAGAATAGAGTGTGATCTCCTGGCGCCAGTTGATGTAGGAAATATACCGGTCATGTTGAATTCGGCGGTCGGCGAATTTACCTTCAATCACTACTTGCTGCGTATCTCCATTACCGGTTAGAGTGAGTGTAGGCGTCGAATAGTCTGCAACCAGACAGGAAAAGCTTGGTTTGGCAAGGGTTTCCCATACACTCCCGTAGTCCTCTTCAAAGAGAAGACCGCCTGCACCTGACTGCATAATCTCTTCTCCAAGTTCCTTGTCCAGGATACTGGCTGCTCCACGGTTATCGAAGGTGACACGGTAGTACTCGTTCTCTATAACGTTTTCCTTCAAGCATTCGATAGTCACCGGCACCTCTGTAAAACGATAGTGAATGGTGGTGTATCCGTGCGGAGGTATTTCAAGACCGAGAAGCCGAACTTTTGCCTTCCCGCCAACTGCGTTCCGGACCAGCTCGAAGGAAGTAACTGGAATCTTATTTTTCAGGACATCCAGAATCTCTACACTATGAGCCGAAATACCATGTGGGATATCGAGCACAATGTCCACAGGTGAACCCGCGAGCGTCCATGGAAGGGAATTGAAGACGGCGGCTGCCTGGTAACCCTCCATTTCCGGAGCTGATATACGACCGCCTATAGCACGAGCCGATGCCTCGTAAATCTGGTGTGTGTCACGGGCGATGTTCCTGCATAGACTGATTAATTCCTCATACGCCCCATCGGTGTGGCTGCCGGTGATGGCGTCGTGGAACTGCAGCAGTGCCATCTGATTCCAAAGTCGCTCCAACTTAGCACGGGGGTAAACACCGCCTGGCTGATAGGCAAATGCTGCAAGTGTCTCTGCAGCCAGCAGCAGCGCTTCCAAACGCCTGTTCCACTGCTTAATGCGAATGCGGCTTACATAACAACCGGTGCAGATTGGGTTTGCTTCAATTTTGGGTTGGATCTCGTCCTGGTTGATGTTTCCTTCACGAAGGCGTTTGAGCCTGTCGCCATCGGTGGAATTGACTGACTCTGTCATTGTAACGAAACGTGGCTTAAAACCATGATCACATGCTATTGCCACCATGCGCCGTAGAGCCGCTTCATTCCACAGATTTTCCTCGCCGGTAATACGCAGCACTATAGGACCTGTTTCGATAGAACTCATCTCATCGAACAGCTTTGTAAGTGTTTCATCGGTTTGAATATTCTCGTCTGAAAGATCCAGGCCAGTATAACCGCATATCGTACATCCCTCACCCTCACAGCAGGGAGATGGTGGATATACGCATCCTCCCGGCAGGAAAACCTGTGGTAATCCCATGTTTTGCCATGAAGGACGAACCAGAACCATACTGCCATCAAGACCGCGCCAGAAAGGGATTTCGTCATCAAATAACCGTGACGAGTTTGCCAGTGTCTCGTATCCGAACAATCGGAGAAGCTGAGGGTACTGCGCGCAGTATCCGAACTGATCTGCTCCATTGGCCGTTAGCGGACGGGTTCCAAATGTCTTCTCGCACCAGAGGATACTATAGAAATGGTTGCGCACCAGAGACTCACCGCAGACCATGTTAAGATCGACAAGAGCCTCACCGCCGCCCGGTAACTCGATATGACCATCACTTACCAGGCATTGCACAACGGGCAGCATATCGGGATTTCGATCCAGGAAGGTTTTCATCGGTAGCGACTGCTCCAGTGTGTAGCGCATATCGAAGTTCTGAGCCATCTGAACTGCCCTTCGAATTTGCTCTTCTTCCAGGTCGGAGTAGGGGCGAATAATTCCATCAATAGATGAATAATGCTGCTTGAAGCCGCGTCGCCAGATGACATCCATGTGGTTATCGCACAAAATCAGGAGTGGTGTTGTTTTCATTCAAATATCCTTCTAATATGCCACACCCAAAGCTGGGAATGGCTGTATTATAGTTTTTATTATGAGTTCATCTGTAGGTGAGATAGGGGTGCAACTCAAGGTAGTGACAAGATCACCTGACAAGACCATGTCATTCCCGACCTGATCGGGAATCCAGAAACATATTTTTCGATAATACACAGGTTTCTGGATTTCTAGTCAAGCTGAGAATGACAAACTGCACATTATTGTTGTGTACCAATAATAAGGGACGCACCCGTGTGACAGTTGTTCTCTACCTACCAATGATTCCTCAGTCACCTGCGATTTACCTCCCAAAAAGCAGCAAAGCTGAACAGGACTGCATGCGCACAAAAAGATGGTCCGGTGTTTCCACCAGACCATCTTTAACTTCCATATATTTCCGATTACTGTCTTTATGCAGCTCTTTTAATGTTTCCGCTATTCGATTCCACCCGTATTGTGAACATAGAAACCAACTCCTGCAGGTGATTGGACATCTCTGCGAGTTGGCGGGTAGATTCGGCAACCTCCTCAGCTGCTGCTGTCTGTTCCTCAGTAGTCGCTGATACTTCCTCGGCTGCTGCTGCATTCTCCTCACTGACAGCTGCAACTTGCTCGATCTGCTTTGAAACCTCATTGCTGAATGCAGCCATCTCCTCTGTAGAGGCTGTAGTCTCTTCAGTAACTGCGGAAACACTCTCGACCGATGTAATCACTTCGGCGCTGGACTTTGCCATCTGGACTGCAGATGAAGCAACTTCATCAATGCGCAGAACTATACCACTGACTGCTTCCTGGATGCTCTTGAGCGCATCACCGGCTTTAGCAGCCAGCACAGTTCCTCCGGATACCTCTTTACTTCCGAGTTCCATAGCGCCAACCGCGTTACCAATAACATCCTGCATAGAACCTATCAGTTCAGATATCTCACCAGTTGCCTTGCCCGACCGTTCAGCAAGCTTCCTGACTTCATCTGCAACCACGGCAAATCCCTTTCCGTGTTCGCCTGCTCTCGCAGCTTCGATTGCTGCATTGAGGGCCAGCAGATTGGTTTGCTCTGCTATGTCGCTGATAGTCTCGACAATAGCTCCAATCTGTTTGCTGCTGTCTCCCAGTTTCTGCACCATTGAACCGACTTTATCTGTCGCATCCTTAATGCGCAGCATTCCGACACCTGATTGGGTTACCTGTTCACCGCCTGCGGTGGCTACTACACTTACTTCTCGACCTGCTTCGGCAACCTGTTGAGCACTTTCAGCTACCACATTAATCGATTTGGTTATCTCCTGGGTCAGAGCAGCTGTGCGGTCAACCATCTGGGCCTGGCTCTGTGCACCTGATGCAACTTCAGCAATTGCTCGTGAGAGTTGTTCCATTGATGTGGTACTTTCCTGGACGACTCGAGTCTGTTCCTGAGATCCGGACGCCACTTGATCGACAGTCTGGGCTATCTGCATAGAAGCTTTACCGAGACCTGCAGCCGTGGAACTCAGAGATTTACTTGTATCCGCGACACTGTCTGCAGCCGATGCAACTTCACTTATAGTCATCTCAAGGTTATCCATCGCTGTATTGACACTGTCTTTGATTTTGGCAAGGTCTCCTCGATAATCACCCTGCATTCGGGCTGTGAGGTTGTTGGATGCCAGTTTATCCAGGACATCAGACGCCTCATTTATGGGAACAACCACGCTGCTCAGAGTGTCATTCATTCCTGAAAGCAATACTCGCCACCCGCCATTATAGGAGTCTATATTGGCACGAACGGAGAGATCACCATTGGCAGACGCTTCGGTCATTTTACCTACTTCACCGAGTAGCCCGTAAAGAATATCAACGCAGGTGTTGATGTTATTCTTCAGAGATTCATAATCCCCTTTATATTGTTCATCTATCTTGGACAGATTATCTCCGGTGGCTACTTTTTCTATGAAGTCAGCCGCCGCATTTAACCGGCTTATCAAAGCATCCAGTGTTTCATTGACCCCTTCAATGATCCTGCGGAAATCTCCGGAATGCTTTGAAGCATCAGCTCGAGCATTCAGTTTGCCATTCACTGCACAATCACTGAGCATGTTTGCATCTGTAATCAGAGCGTTAATAGCTCCAATACATCGGTTCAGGCTGTTTTTGACTTTGTCGAAGTCTCCCTGGTAGTTGGCAGTTATGGGTTCAGGAATCTCACCATTGGAAATCTGTTCCATATAGTCCGCAGCTACTTTTAGCGGATTGGTTAAAGCGTCCAGAGTGTTATTGACCCCTTGAATAACTCTGGCATAGTCTCCTTTATGACGACTGATATCTGCTCTGGCATCCAGTTTTCCTGCGGTTGCTTCTTCTGCTAACAGATTGGCATCCTCTATAAGGTTGCGAATGCTGGCAAAACACTGGTTGAATGATATTTTAAGGCGAAGATGTTCACCTCTGTATTCTCTTGCAATATCATCAGGTATTTTGCCCTGACTCATTTCATCGATGCGTTCAATGACTCGTCTGAATGGTATAGTCAGGCCATCGACTATACCGTTGACTCCTTCGAGTACTTCCCGGAAGGCGCCCTGGTGGATCTCTGCATCTGCCCTGGTGTCAAAATCACCCTCTGCACTGGCAGTTACGAGTTTTCTTGCGTCTGCAACCATTGCTGTAATCGAGTTGCGAACCTTCAGCACATTCTCAGTGATAGTTATGAAGTTCTCTCTGTCGGCTTTGGTATATTCATCCGCATCTGCGATTTCTGTGTCAAGATCGAGATCCCCAGCAGCCAGCTTATTCAGATTAGAGGCCAGACGCTGAACTTCTGTTACTTGATAAGCAGTTACCTTCGCCCTGGCTGTTATATCCTGAACCACTTCAACATGACCTACATTGTCACCATTCCTGTTGGTTATATATGATGTATCGACCTGGAAGTTCATCCCGATTTGTTCAAAGAATGTCTGAGGATCACCTCTGCGAAGTCCCACAATCCCACAGTTCTCTGTCTTGCAGATGCCAGCGCCCCAGTTGCTGCAGTCCTTGCCGATTATCTCTGATCTCTTGATCTTGAGCATGTCTTCGACCGGCTTGTTTATAAATGTCCATTTCATATCCATATCGGTCACGGACATTGGGAATGGAATAGCATCCAAAAGCTGTTCATACCAGAAGACTTTATCAACCACTGTATCCAGTGTATCGTTGACACCTTTGACGATGCGAGCAAATTCCCCGCCATGCTTTGTGACATCTGCTCTTGTCTCAAAGTGACCGTCAAGAGCAGCAATACTGAGCATATTTGCATCATTGACCAACTCATTGATGGCGTCTATGCACCGGTTCAAATTGACCTTTATCTCATTGAAATCACCATTGTAGTTGTCTGTGATTCTGGTTGGGATGTCCCCGTTGGAAATTCTCTCCACATATTCCGCGGCGACATTGAGAGGGCTTATAAGTGAGTCCAGCGTATCGTTGAATCCCTTAACAATATCTCTGTAACCGCCATTTAAGTCATCAAGATTACCGCGGACATCCAGTTTGCCCTCAACTGCTGCTAGTGCCAGAGCACCGACTTCGTTAGTCATACTCTTGAGAGTCCCGACTAGTTTGCTGAGGCTTATGGCAAGTATGTCTTTCTCGGATCTGGTCACCATATCCAGGTCAAAGTTACCCTCAGCCACACTCTGGACGGCCATTGCTTGTTCGCGGACATTTTGTGCCATCTTGTTCATTGAATCTGCCAGCAAACCGATCTCATCATTTGATGAATGATCAGCGGTCGCCGTAACGTCTCCGATAGCAATCTTATCTGCAACATTGGCCAGCATTTTGATTGGATTTGCTATCCTTGTAGCGAAAATGGAAGATGCAATCCAGGCCAGCAGGAAAGAAATAAGACCAGTTACCAGGACCATTAACATCATGTGTGTAAGAGAATTGCGTGCTACGTCTGCGCTGGCTTTCAGTTCATCTTTATAAGCTCCGACTACAATTACCCAGTCCCAGGGTTTAAAATAGGTAATTGCTGCAAATTTGTCTCTGGGTTTCGTTTCACCGATATTTTTCCAGTTGTAATCGTAATAGAATACGTTGTGATCACCGTGTTTGATGGCGCCATTGATCATATCCTGAATGAACATCTTGCCATCGGGAGATTTGGCGTTCCAGATATTCTCCCCATCACGTTTGCCGTCTTTGGAGATAATATAGTTGCCTTTTTCCTTACCAGTTCCACTTAAGACAGCGATATAGCCGGATTTTCCGACTTTGGATGACATAATTGCTTTGCGTAGACTCGTAACACTCTCTTCTTTGACTCCTACAAACAGCATTCCTATAACTTTGCCGGTAGAGTCTTTCAGAGGTTCATAGGCAGCTACATACCATGCATTTACAACAAAGGCGCGCCCAATAAACTGTTTACCGCTCAGGACTGCTTGTACAATCGGATTGGGCTTGCCGTCTTCGTTGGTTGAGGGTATATATGTGCCGATGGCACGGGTGTTGTCTTTTTTCATTACATTGGTGGCAACACGGAGCATGTCTCCCTGGCTATTCATACGCTGGAATACTGTGCATGCTCCTCCCACCAGTTTTGCAACGTCATCTACTAGTGGAGTAGAGGAAGCTTGGCTTTTGTTTTGTCCAAACCATTGCCCACCGATTGCCATTTTCTGCAGATTAGTGTTAGTTGTTGCTTTTGTGAATTGATTGGAAGCAGACCATTGAATAGTTTCATTTTGCAGTGTGACTCCACCGCGTCGGGTGAGTTGATCGACTGCGACATTGAGGTTTGCTTTAATTGTTTGAAGAAGGGCCTCTTGCTGGCTTTGGCAGAGTGCATATGCATCTGAGGCCATGCTGTGAAGCTGGTCCTTCGATAGTTTGTCCAACGCATAGTCAACCTGTGAACCCACCTGTTGCCTCTGAACCGATGATACAACGAGGAGTATCAATACTGGAAGAAGCGCAGCGGCTATACATATAGCTGTTATCTTGTTTTTAACACTACCTTTGAGTTGTTTTGTTACTGCTTCAAATATCTGCAAAATGTGTCCTCCAAGTTACCTGATCTGTAGTCAGTCTAATCTTTTAAGGCCAGACAGCATTTAGCAATACTTCTGCGAGAGTGCTGTTCGCCACGGTTGCCAGTCATCCATAATGTGCATTGATCCAAATTAGTCTATTTTCCATAGTTGGAGCAGGATGAAGCGATATCCCTTAGTAATTACAGATTATGTGTCTACGCGTTTGTCTTATGGATCACTTAATAGATTATGGCAATTGTCAATGGTGACTTTAGGGTGAATGTGTAAAAAAGTCATATGTGATGTCGCAATATCTTAACTATGTAATGAAAAATCAGGTTGCTGTCCTTCGAATGTGGGCAAATAGTGTGTAAAATACACATGTGAACACATATTACGTGCTTGCAATGAACCAACCGCGCATAAATCCTCTATAAGCACAATGATCTTATGTAACGTAAGTATAATATTCATCTAGTA